>Ga0182030_10001510_pt1 | contig 48054 bp, 38 predicted proteins | sample 812S3MmetaG_FD_121299 | JGI IMG/M metagenome (GOLD analysis project Ga0182030, IMG submission 121299) | Permafrost microbial communities from Stordalen Mire, Sweden - 812S3M metaG (Illumina Assembly) | ecosystem: Environmental > Terrestrial > Soil > Wetlands > Permafrost | place: Sweden... | reverse complement strand
CCTTTCGTCGTCATCCTCGGGCTCGACCCGAGGATCAGCCCGGGGTCGAGAGAGCCTTGGGTCGAGCCCGAGGATGACGGGGAGAGGCGCATTTTCCTCTCGCGGGGCTTATCTTGATGCGTATGGGGCTCGACCCGGCCATCTCTCACCGCACAATGCGCGAGCGGGGTCGCACCTCCCATCCCTCGTCATGGTCCGGCTCGACCGGACCATCGGCGCGAACGCACCGGGAGAGAGCGATTTTGGGCACACCGATGGTCCGGTCGAGCCGGACCATGACGATCAATGAACGATGTCGTTCAATCCGCGACGCTATTTTAGCGCTCATGGGGTTGAGCCCGGGGAGGACGACGCGGGGCCCGGTGATGACGACGAACGCAGACTTTCGACCCACCGGTAGAAGCTCCCTACAACGCCTCCGCGGGCCGGCGAACCGCCCGATGCGCGGGCCGCCCGGCGCGCTTCTTCGGCGCCGGGCGCGGCGACATGCCCGTCAGCAACTCGATCTTCGCCATGTATGCCGCCAGATAATCGTCCATCGACAAATGCCGTTCGGCGTATTTCCGCGCGCCGGTGCGCAATTTCTCGTCCAGCTTCTTGTCTTCCAGGACCGACATCACGGAATCGGCGATGCCGCGCGGATCGAAGAACGACGTCAGCAGTCCGGTGCGTCCATGCGAGATAAACTCCCGCACCGGCTCAGTATCGCTTCCGACGATCGCGCAGCCGGTCGCCAGCGCCTCGCGCAACGACCACGACGCGACGAATGGATAGGTCAGATACACATGCGCGTCCGACCGGCGCAGCAACGACAGATAGAGCGAGTAATCGATCCGACCCGGAAATGAAATCCGCGATGGGTCGATCTGATCGGCGACCTCACGCATGAAAGTCTCGCGCCAGGTGGTGCCCTGAGGCGCCGGCACGCCGTAACTGACGCCATCGCCGCCCAACATGACGACTTTGAGGTTCTTTCGAGCTCGCAACAGATGCGGCAGCGCCCGGATCATCGAGTGTACGCCGCGATACGGCTCCAGATCGCGCGACACGTAGGTCACCAGGGCATCGTTGCGGCGGATCGTCATGTCGCCGATTTTCAGCGTCGCGTGACGCGCTTTCTCGTCCGGCGCGCAAACGTCGAGGGTAACTCCTTCCCACAGCAGATCGATCCGCGACTGGGCCCAATCCGGGTAGGTCGATAACTGCCAACGGGTTGGCGTGACGCCGCGCGCGTCGAGGTTCAACGCGATGTGGTTGATCGCGTTCTTCGCCCGGATGCGCGGATAATCCGCCGGATCGATGGGGAATTCGGGGTCGAAAATTACATCCGCGCCGTCGGTCTGATAATAAAATTCCATGTAGCCGATCATCGGCACACCGGGAAACACATCGCCCAGATTGAGCATTTCTCCCCAACCCTGATGGCCGATGATGATGTCGGGGATAAAACCTAGTTGCTTCAACGAATTCGCGGTGTGCGCGACGATTTCGGCCCGCCGTGTGCCGCCGTCCAGTTCCCGCGCCGCGACATGCGTTTCCGCGGAACTCGGGCGCGGCTTCATGTACGGCACCTTGCGCACGCCGTTGATCACATTGGCGTTGGCTTCGGTGATGAACACGATTTCGTGCGCGTTCATCTCCACCAGATGGCGTACGATGTGGAGGAACTGACCAGGAAAATTCTGGTGGACGAACAGAAATTTCAACGCGCGATCCCAAATGGGGGCGACCGTCAGCCCGGCGGCGGGTCGGCCGCCCGGTTAACGGCGGCCCGAGCGGGCGGGCGATTTCGGCGTCGAAACGCGGCCCGTGCCTGACCGGGCGGCGGCATCGGCGGCGGAAGGATCTGCTTTCGGCACCAACTCGATCAGGAAGGATTCCAGCGCGGCGAGACCGGGCGCTTCGCATGCATTGCCTTCCTCGACCGGGCCGACCGCGCTGCCATCGACGAACGTCGCGGAGTAGCGCGCGGTGTATTCCTTCGCCGCCGCGCCCTTCAGCCGCACATTCAGGCCCAAGAGCGGCAATGCCATGCCGCGGCTGCCGCAGAACTTGCCGTTATCAACCCAGGGCGACAGCCAGCCGCGGCCCAGTACGCCCTGGTACTCGATGTCACCGGGTGCGACCAGGCTTTTGTCGGAAATGCCGAACCCTTCGATCCAGGCGCGGCTGCCGCGCTTGCCGAGCCATTCGCCGAACTGCCCGGGCACATCGCCGGAACCCTGGATATGCGCCATGACATCCGGTTCCCGCATGGGCTGGGCGGGCGCCGCCGCTTCCGGCCCCGCGACCGCCGGATCGCCGGCCAGACGCAGCACCTGTAGGCGCGGCGCGTGTTCGCCCGGTTGGCCCGCCATCTGGTAAATCGTCACCAGCACCTGCGCCGGGCCGTCGGTCACCCGCACCAGAGCGGCGGTGTTGTCCAGCCAGCCGTCTTCGCGAAACGTGCTGATGGAGACGCTATCCGGCCGCCCGGCGATGCCGGGACAGCGCGTGATGCGCACGCCCGGCAAACCGGTCGCGGGATCGGGCGCCTTGCTGCCAGGAGCCGGGAATACGCAATACACTCCCGTCTCCAGCGTCATCAGGTTCGCGGAGACGCGAAGCTCGGTGATGCGTCCGGCGGCGGATGCCGAGGTCTGAGCGGCGTCTGGCGCTGCTTTCTCATCGGCCGTGGTTTGAACCGCGTCGGCAGGAGGCATGCGGAGGTCTCACTTACTTATGGTTGCATCAATGTGGAAGGCTTGTAAGCCGAAGAACGCCGGATCGGAAGAAAAGATCGTCCTCTGGCCGCATTCAATAGCGTATCGTTGATCGCGCCAGCCGGCAGGCCGAGCGGCAGCAGGAAGCCGCGGCCGGTGCGGCGGATGCGCTCGGCGGGCGCCCCGGTATCGAAGGCGGCGACACGCAGGCCGGCGCGCCACAACTCGGTCAGCCCGAGGCACCAGGTTTCCGGCCAGATCGAAGGCAGCAACGCCAACGCGGCGTCCTGCGCCCGGATCAGCGCGATCGCCTCGTCCGGCCGATAGGGGCCGGTGACGAAAACCCGGCCGGTGTCCATCAAACGTTCATCGTTGGTCGTGGTGCCGGCGACGACGAATTCCAGCTCCAGCTTGCGCTTCCTGGCGTCCCGCGCGCAGGCGAGCAGCACGTCATAGCCTTTGTGCAGGCCGATCGCGCCGGCGATACAGATGCGAACCGTTCCGCTCACGACAGGGATCGGCGGGGGGTCTTCGATCGCCGCGTCGTCCTCATGCGGGATGACGATGGGCGAGAGCCCGGGGAAATGCCGCGCCATGCGCGCCGCGGCGTCATGCGAGGGCGAAACGACCCGCCGCGCCCCGCGCAGGATGGCGTGGGACCGTTGCAGCAGATCGGCGACGCTGATGGGCTCGTGCAGGTAGGTGCCGGCTTTGGCGACGCAGGTCTCGCACACGGAGACGGCGGGTTCGCCACAGTAACGGTTGGCGCGTCCGACCAGGGCGATCCGCGGGCAAAACCAGGCGTAATCGTGCGTGTGCACGTCGTACGGCACGCCAGGCGCCTGGAGGATGCCGAACACCGAGGGGTCGTGGTTGAGGAAATGATGCAGCTCGATTTCGCCCGGATTGGCGGCGCGAAGGAGGCGCAGCAAGGCGGCGTGCTGCCGCGGCAGTTCGAACCGGGTGCTGGGTTGGCCCTGGGCTTCGGCGATGACGCCGATGGGACCGTCGCCCGCTTTCGTGGGCCGCAGAACGATGACTCGACGGCCGGACGCGGTGTGCGAGGCGATCGCCGTTTGGATGCGCCGTTCCACGCCACCGCCGTCGTCGTGCGTGATCAGGATGACCGCGGTGTGCGACGCGATCGCCGTTTGGATGCGCCGTTCCACGCCGCCGCCGTCATCGTGCGTGATCAGGATGACCGCGGAGGAGGGGGCTCTCGCGAGGTCGGCCGTCGATCCAACACCGTCATCCTCGGGCTCGACCCGAGGATCGGCCAGTCCAGACACCTTGTCCGACTTTTGAATTCCTTGGCGCGTCGAGTGATCCTCGGGTCGAGCCCGAGGACGACGTTCAACGACCAGGGGCTGACGTTCAACGACCAGGGGCTGACGTTCAACGCCCCGAGGATGACGGTTAACGAACTGGGGCTGACGCCCGGCAGGACGATCAACGACGGCCTCGCCGGCCGGCCTCGCGGACAACTCTCGCCCATCACGGCCTCGCACCCGCCCCGCTCGGGCGCCCGCCGGCAGGTCCTTCCAAGAAATGGCGAACGCACGCGGTTGGGCCAACGGCGCGAGGCTCGGTATGCCCATGGCCGGTTCCGCCATCGCGATGTTGGTTCGCGCGCGGCGGACGGAAACGACTAACCCCGGATCGGCATCAGGGTCGGCCGGACACCATGCCCAACCGCGAAGTCCGCCCTCCCAGGCCTCGACCTCACCCTCGACCCGGCCGATGGCGCGGAGCGAAATCGGACTCCCGATCAAATGCCGATCGCCGATCATCGCCGTGACCGACCGGGACCGCGGCCACGCAGCGGGCAGCGGGAAATCTCCGGATGGCCCACAGGCGAGCGCCGTCCCGTCGATCGACACCGATACCGGGCCCGCGCCCACCGGCCGTACCACCATTTCGCTCGCGCCCGTCATGCCGCACCAACCCGGCGCGCCTGTCTCCCGCGCGATCCGCTCAGCCAGCGCATGCACATCGGGCCGCAACGCATGCCGCGACAGCATATCCGCCAGAGCGTTCCGCGCGGCCAGCCAGTCCCCGGTCAGAAACCCGGCGGTCGCGAGGCCCAGAAACGCGTCCCGCACATCGGCGTGCTCCAGCACCTCACGGAATAATGCCGCCGCCGCCGGATTGTCGTGGCCTAGCGTCGCCGAGGCCAGAACCAGGGCGATCGTGCCATCGGCGGGCGCCAGCCGGTGCGCGCGGTCCAACCAGCGCAGCGCCTCCTTCCGGTCACCCGAGGCTAATCCCCCACGGGCTGATCCCGAACGGGCCAATCCCGCCTGGGCGAACGCCGCCTGGCCGCGCGCGAACGCTTGCTCGACCTGCCGCGTCAGCCGCTGATGTTCGGGGGATTCGTCCTTCGAGGGGCGCGCCATGGGGGCCAGCGGGGGGGGAGGAGTCAGACCTCCTCCGCCACCGCCTCATTCGGCGCCGGCGGCAACGCGGCGAGGTCGGCCTTGGCATCCTGCAGGCCTTGCGCCACCGCGCGCTCCAGCCAGACGCGCGCCGCGGCGGGATTGTGCTCCCCGGCGACGTTGCGCAGCAGGAAGCGGCCCAGCATCATTTGCGCGTAAGGATGGCCGCGCTCGGCGGCGGCCCGATACCAGGTCTGGGCTTTCGCGCGGTCCACCGGCACGTCGTGCCCGCCTCCCAACATGGCGCCGTTCGCGAACATCGCGCCGACATGGCCGGCCTCGGCCGCCTTGTTGAACAAAGCCAGCGCCGCGGGATGATCCTTTGCTCCGCCGGTGCCGTTCAGCAGCATGTCGGCGAGCATCACCTGCGCCTCGATCATGCCCACGTCGGCGGCGCGGGTGACCCAGGCGCGGCCCTCTTCGGCGTTCTTTTCCACGCCGCGGCCTTCGACCAGCATGCGGCCATACCAGTACTGGGCGTTGACCACGCCGTCGGCGGCCCGCCGCAGCCACTGCGCGGCTTTCACGTCGTCGCGGTCGATGCCGACGCCCTCCGCCAGGCACACGCCAAAGTTGAACGCGGCGATCAGGTCGCCGGACTCCGCCGCTTGCTCGAACCATTCGCGGGTCTGCACGGAATCCTGCATGTCGCCGTGGCCCTTGAGTAGCAGATTGCCCAGATCGGCATGCGACGCGGGATCGCCAGCCTGCGCCGCGACCTTGAACAAACGCGCCGCCTCATCCTGGTCGCGCGGCATCCCGGCGCCGGTCAGATGCAGCATGGCCAGCGCGCGGGCCGCGCCTTTGTGGCGGCCCTCCACCGCGCGGCGGAACCACATCGCGGCTTCGGCGTAATTCGGCGGCAACGGGCCGCCCTTGGCGTAAATGTCTCCGACCACGGCCGCCGCCTCGGGATCGCCGGCCAGAGCGGCGCGGCGCAGCCAGGACTCGCCGTCGGTCGGATTGGCCTCGACGCCGATCCCCTTGAGTTCGGCGAACCCCCAGCGCGCCATCGCGGACACGTGCCCCTTGGCCGCCGCCTGCGCGTAATATTTCGCCGCCGCCGGGTGATCCTGCTCCACGCCAACGCCGCGATCGTGCATCATTCCGTAAAGGAACAGCGCCGTCGCGAGGCCCTTTTCCGCCGCCCCGCGCAAGTGCTTCACCAGTTCGGCCTGCACGGCCGGATCGTCGGCGGAGCGCGCCAGCACCAGCGAATAGCCGAGTTGCCCTTGCGGACATCCGGACTCGGCCGAGCGTTTGTACCACTCGTCGGAGGCCGCCTGATCGCGGGTTTCCTCGGGTCCGGAATTCAGGATGAAACCGAGCACGGCCTGCGCCTCGGCGGAACCGCCTTCCGCGGCGCGGCGCGCCCAATGGAGCGCGGTCTGGTAGTCGGGGCCGGCGGTGGTTTGCGCGCCGAACAGCACGGCGGCCCCTGGCCCCGATCCAGGACCCGAGCCGCCGCTCTGCTCGGGACCCATGCCGTTCAGGCAGAGCGTGGCGAGCAGCGCCTGCGCCTCGACGTATCCCTGCGTCGCCGCCTTCTCCAGCCACCGCACCCCATTCCCACGACTGGGCGGTACGCCGGAACCTTCCAGGTAACACCGGCCGATGCGGAACTCGGCCTCGGCGACACCGGCTCGCGCCGCACGGCTGAGGAGGGGAAACGCCCTGCGGCGCTCCCCCTTATCGGTCAATCGCACCGCCCGCCGCAACGCGGCGGAGGCGGAGAATGGCGTCAGAAATGCGTCGAACAAGCCCATTCAGCCCTCAAGACCAACGTCCCATCGCGAAGATCGCCCGATTGCCCAACCCGCCGCGCGCCCCGCGATGACTCTCCACGCGGTCTCCCGCGATCACCAGGGTTAAGCCGTCGAAGCGAGAGCCTCCCCCCAATCGTCATCCTCGGGCTCGACCCGAGGATCGGCCCGCTCCGGCACATTGCCCGACTTTTGAAGACCTTGGCGTGTCGAGAGATCCTCGGGTCAAGCCCGAGGATGACGGGTAAGGGATCGAGCCCGAGGATGACGGGTAAGGGATCGAGCCCGAGGATGACGGGTAAGGGACCGAGCCCGAGGATGACGGGTATGGGGTCGAGCCCTGTGATGACGTGGAGATTCGCGCGCCTCTCGACTCGTATATCGTTGGACGTCGCCTTACTCACGGTTCCCGCAAACCCTCGTGCACCAACGGCATCGCCCGGCCGAGGAAATACGCCATCACCGTCCGCTTCCCGACCAGCACATCCGCCGTTACCGGCATTCCCGGGCTCAGATGGAAGCCCGCCGGCGTATCGTGCAGACCAATCTGGTCCAGCGTCACCCGCGCCCGGTACCAAACCGCGCTGCTGACCTGACCCGAGGTCTGGCCTTGCGGGATCGGCACCGCGCCGGACGGGTTCCGTTGTTCATCCTGCGCGTTGAAGCTGTCCGGACTGATGGTCCGCACCACGCCATGCGCCATGCCATACTGCGTGTACGGGAAGGTATCGAACTTGATCGCCACCGTATCGCCGACGTGAACATAGCCATCCTCGCTGCCGGCGATGTTCGCTTCAACCTCCAGCGGCGCGTTCGACGGCACCAGGGTGATGAATTGCTGCCCAGCGGTGAGGACCGTGCCGGGGGAGATGCCGCGGCCAACGGTTAACACCGTCGCGTCCTGGTCGGCCCGAAGTTCCACCAACTGCCGCTTCAACTGCGCCTTGTTGAAGGACTCGCGCGCGTCCGACAGCTTGGCCGCCGATTCCGCCAGTTTTTCCGCCGCGTCGGCGTGCCAGCTTTGGATGTAGCCATTGCGTTCGGCGATCATCGCCGCCAGGTCGCGTTGCGCGCCATTCCCGGCCTGCAGCACCGAGTCCAGGTTACGCTGCATTTCCGCCCGCGTATCCTGCGCCGACAAGGTATTGATCTTGCTGCCGACACCGAGTTTGTCCAACTCGTTACGCATCTTTTCCAGGTTCACGGCGACCCCGAGCCGGTCTTTGTAGCCGACGACGTCGGAGCTTGATTTCGCCACCTGCGCCGACAGACTGTCCGATTTCTGCCGGTAATTCTCCAGCTTGAAGTTATATTCCGACATCCGCTGCGCGTAGATCGCTGCTTCCAACGCCAGATGCGGATCGGAGCCAGCATAGGTGAATGGCCGGTTATCCATCTCCGCCTGCAGACGCTGCACGGTCGCGGAATACGCCGCGACCTGGCTCTTCAACGCCTCCAGGTCGGCGGCGGCGAAGGTCGGATCCAGCCGCGCCAGGATCTGGCCGGCGTGCACCGTGTCGCCTTCGTGTACTTCGATCGAGCGGACGATCGCGGTTTCCAGCGGCTGCACGACGATGGTCGCCGCGCGGCCGACGACCTTACCCTGCGCCGTCACCACCTTATCGACCTTGATCACGGTCATCGCGAGGAAGCACAGGATGACCATGCTGCCGACCGTCCAACTGACGCCACGCGCGATGCGCGGCACCGGCGCGTTGACGATCGCCGTCGAAGGCGACTGATACTCCAGGATAATCGGCAGAGTCGGGTCGCCGCGGTCGGCGACCGTCGTGCTAATCGCCGTGGACGAGGTTTGGGGCAAGCGCGGCATGACGGGGACCTTGTTTATCCATATGACGATTCTGCTGAGCCCAGAGCTGGCGATACACCGTGCAACGCTCCAACAGCGTGGCGTGCGGTGCGATATCCATCACCTTCCCTTTGTCCAGCACCATGATCTGGTCGCAATCGACCAGTGACGAAAGACGGTGCGTGACGATGACCATCGTCCGGCCGCGCGCGATGCGTAGCAGGTTGGCGTTGACCAGCGCCTCGCTTTCCGGATCCAGCGCGCTGGTCGCCTCATCCAGGATCAGGATGCGCGGGTCGGTAATCAAGGCCCGCGCGATCGCCAGCCGCTGTTTTTGACCGCCGGACAGGTTCGGCGAGCCTTCTTCGATGTAGGTTTCGTAGCCGTTCGGCATCCGCTCGATGAATTCCTCGGCGCCGGCGAGACGGGCGGCGCGGATCGCGTCCTCCAGCGTCAGACCGGGCCGGCCGGCCAGGATGTTGTCGCGGATCGAGCCGCGGAACAGGAAGTTATCCTGCAGAACGACACCGAAACTGGACCGCAGATGCCGCAGGTTGATCTCCCGCAGGTCGGCGCTGTCGATCTTCACGAACCCGGTGTATTCCCGGTTGATGCCTTGCAGCAGCCGCGTGATGGTGGATTTGCCGGAGCCCGACCGCCCGACCAGCCCGAGCATGGTGCCCGCCGGAACCGAGAAGCTGACCTTCTCCAGCGCCGGGGTCTTGGTGCCCGAATAGGTGAAGGTGACGTCCTCGAAGCTGATCGCGCCGGCGAATTTCGGCCGTAATCCGCCCGACGCCGCGTCCACTTCCAGCGGCCGGTTCAGCACGTCGGCGGCCTGCGCCATGGCGCCGCCGACCTCTTCCCATTCCTCGATCAGCCGCGCCAACCCAACCAGCGGCTGACTGACGCGCTGCGAGAGCATCATGAACGCGAACAGGCTGCCGACCTGGAAGCCGGTTTCATCGACCAGCGCCAGATAGGCGCCGACCAGGATGATGCCCATCCACATGAACCGCTCGATCGGCGTCACCAGGGTCTGCGGCCAGTTGGCCAGCTTGCTGAACGCCAGACGCCATTTGCCGGCCTCGGCGACGCGCTCGTCCCACAGCGCCTTGCGTTGCGGCTCCAGCGCCAGCGACTTCACGGTCTTGATGCCGAACACCGTCTCACCCAGCGCCGACTGCTTGTCGGTTTCGGCCGCGATGACCCGGCCGAAGACCACGCGCATCGGCCGCAGGTAGGCCAGGATGATCAGCAGCACCATGGTCGAGCAGACCAGCACGATCCAGGCGAGCGTCGGATTGAGCCAGAACAGGAACGGCAGCAGCACCCCGAGCGTGATCAGATCGAGCAGCGTGGTCATCAGCTTGCCGGTGATGAACTGCCGCACCTGATGGATCTGGCTGACTTTATACATCGTCTCGCCGGCCGGGTGGCGTTCGAAGTAATCCAGCGGCAGGCGGATCAAACGGGAGAAAATGTGCAGGTTCAGCTTGGCGTCGGTGCGGACGCCGACCACGGCGATGATCAGCCGCCGGGCGAAGCCGAGCAGCGTCTCATACAGCACCATGATCCCCAGGATCACGCTCATGAGAAACAGCGTGGAGAAGCTGTGATGCGTGATGACCTTGTCGACGATGGACATCACGATCAGCGGCGGCACGATGGTCAGGAAACTCAGTGCCAGCGAGGCGATGAAGAGGTCGCCAAGCGACTTCTTCTCTCCCATCATCATGCGGAACAGCCAGCTCAGGCTGAACGGCGGATCGGCTTCGGCCTGGCCACGCTCGGTGCGCAGCAGGATGGTCTCACCGTTCCAGACCTCGGCCAGCCGCAGTTCGTCGACCATGATCGCGGGGTCGGCTTCCGGCGCCCGCGGGTCCTTGAGGCCGACGATCTTGGACTCTGGATTGGCCCCGGTCAGCAGCCCGGCCGTGCCGTCGTTGAACAGCAGCACCACCGGACCGGTGGAACCCAGATGCATCAAATGCCGCCACTTGAGCCGCAGCGCCCGCGACCACATGCCCGCGTTCTTGGCCCAATCGGACAAAGCCGCCGCTCCGGGAACCGTCTCCCCGGGGGCGTTGCGGAATTCGGCCGGATCCAGCTCCAGCCCGAAATAGCGGGCGGCCATCATCATCGCCAGCAAGCGCGGATGAATGGGCGCGCCCCGCGGCGCTCCCTCCGCGGAACCGGCGGTGCCGCCATCCCCGCCGTCGCCTTCGCGCGTCATGCCTTCGGCGGGGTCCGGAACAGGAGCAGGAGCCTGGCGCCCGAGCCAGGATTGGCCAGGCGTGTGTCCTTCAGAAATATCCACGAGCGAACCCTTTAAGAAACCCAACCTCAGGCGGGAGGCGACCCGATTGATCCAAAAAGCAACAACAAGACCCGAACCCCCAACGTAAAGGATCCCGGGTTGCACGATCCCTGCGAACACATCCCCAAACCACCAACCGCCCATGGTGCCATCGCGCCCATGGTGACCGCGAATGGCATGCCATCGCGAATACACTGACATGACGCGATTTGGCATGACGGCGTTCGGCCATGCCCGGAAATCCCGGCCCGTCGTTCGTCGGACCCTCTTTGCCACGCAATGACCAAAAAAATCAACGAATCCTTCAAATCCACTTCCGACGCCCGCCCGCATGGCTTCCGTCGCGGCCCGGAAGGCGGCACGATAGCGCGGGACCGAGACGAAATCGCCTCAACCAGGAAAGGCGCGACAGGACAAGACCATGGACATCCGCGACGCGACCGAGGCCGACATTCCCGAGATCCAGTCGATCTATGCCCACCACGTGCTGACCGGCACCGGCACGTTCGAGGAGGAGCCGCCCTCGGTCGAGGACATGCTGGCGCGGTACCGCCGCATCGTCGATCACGGCTGGCGTTGGCTGGTGGCGACGGATGCGACAGGGGTCCTGGGATATGGGTACTACTCGCAATTCCGCGACCGCACGGCGTACCGGTTCTGCGTCGAGGACAGTATCTACGTGCGGGAGAATGTGCGCGGGCAGGGCGTCGGGAAGGCGCTGGTGGTGGCGCTGATCGATATCTGCACGGAGGCGGGGATGCGGCAGATGATCGCGGTGATCGGAGATTCCGACAATGTCGGCTCGATCGGCGTGCACGCCAGCCTGGGGTTCCAGAAGGTCGGCACGCTGCATGCGTCGGGGATCAAGTTCGGGCGGTGGCTGGACTCTGTTTACATGCAGCGGCCCCTGGGACGTGGCGACCGCGATATCCCGGCGTGAGGTTGGCCTCCGGGCAGGCGCCAGGGCTTCGCCCCATGGCGACTAAGATAGCGCGACAGAGGGCGCGAACCGTGTGCCGCCAGCCTCTCCACGTCATGGCCGGGCTCGACCCGGCCATCTCTCACCGCACAATGTGCGTGCGGCGACAGATCACCAGGTCGAGCCCGGTGATGACGGTAAGAGCCGGTTGGCGAGCGTTTTCCTCCGCACCGGCGCTTATCATAGCGCCTAAGGGGCGGAGCCCCGACGCTTGACGGCCACCTCGCGTGACCGGCGCATATGGATCATGGCGGCATATGGGTTTGTCGCCGGCCTGCCGTTGCCGCTTTCCACCTTCACCCTGCGTTACTGGCTGTCGGAGAGCGGCGCCACGCTGTCGGTGATCGGTCTGACCGCGAATATCGGCCTGGCCTATTCGTTGAAATTCCTCTGGTCGCCGGTGTTCGACCAGGTTCTGGCTCCTGGGCCGATGCGCCATCTGGGCCGGCGGCGCGGCTGGCTGGCGACCATTCAGCCCGCGTTGGCATTGGCGGCGGCGTTGCTGGCATCGACCAACCCGGTGGCCGCGCCGGCGACGTCCATCGCCGCCGCCGCGTTGGTCGCGTTTCTCTCCGCCAGCCAGGATATCGCCATCGACGCCTGGCGGATCGAGACCTTTCCGCAACGACTGCAAGGCGAGGCGCTGGCGGCCTATGTCTGGGGCTACCGCTTCGCCATGCTGGCGGCGACCACTGGCGTCATCTGGGCGTCCGGCCTGGTCGGTTGGCATTTCGCGCTGCTCGGCATCGCGTTGTTGCTGCTGATCGGCCCGGTGGTGACGCTGCTGGCCACCGAACCCGAGGCGGATGGAGCGGCCAAGGCCGAAGGTGGGTCCCTGGCGGCCCGGACGCGCCACGCGGTGATCGATCCGCTGCTGGATTTTCTGACCCGCCCCGGCGCCGTGATGATCCTGGCGTTCGTCGCCCTCTTCAAACTGGGCGAGGCGATGGGCGGCATCATGACCGCGCCGTTCTACCGCGCGCTGGGGTTTTCGCGTGACGCCATCGCCGGATCGGGACCGTTTTCGTTGGTCGCGACCTTGGCCGGGATTACCGTCGGCGGCATGCTGGTGGCGCGGATCGGCGTGGGGCGCGCGCTGCTGTGGACAGGCTCGGCGCAGACCATCGCGATGGTCATGTACGAGGTCCTGGCGCATGCCCCCGGTCAGATCCCGGTGCTGTACGGCACCGTCACCACCGAGGCCTTCGCGCAAGGCATGGCCGACGCCGCGTTCCTGACTTACTTGTCGGGCCTGTGTTCCCGGGCCTTCACCGCGACACATTACGCGTTGCTTTCGTCGATCCCGGCGTTGGCGATCCACACCATCGGCGGCGTATCCGGCGTGCTGGCGGGCGAGGTCGGTTGGGTCGTGTTTTATGCGGTCTGCACCTTCGCCGCTCTGCCGGCGATGGGGTTGATGGTCTTGCTGTCGCGGCGATACCCGCCGGAATAAGGCGCTCCAGGCGGGTGAGATCGGCATGCTTGCGCCACCGAGGCCGAAGGTCGCGGTGACCGAGACATCGCGGGGCACGGGCGAACGTTTCAGCGAACCAGAGGCATCGTCGTCAACCGGCACCAGGAACAGGCGGGAACGGGTTGTTCAACTTAACCCCCGTTGCCGCGAAGCCAGCGATGTCGCGCGTCACCACGGTCAAATCGTTCACCAAAGCGATCGCCGCGATTTGCTTGTCAAGTTCATGCGCGGGGTCAGGAACTCGGAGTCGTCCCCATACCTGCGCCGCATCCGTGTCGAAGGGCAGGATCCTCTCGCCGAATTGCTCGAGAACGGTCGTCAGCCATGCCTCGAGCAGCCTCGCTTGCTCAACATCACCCCGATGGCGAATGATTTCGACACCGCGGCGAAGCTCACCGACCGAAACCGCGGACAGGTAAATCGGCTCCTCCGCGGCCGTGGCGTGCTCGAAGAAGCTGGTGACTCCCGGGTTCGCCCTGGCTCTCTTTCGGGCCTCGCTGACGACATTGGTGTCAATCAAATACACTCGGCGCTTCCCTTCCGGAGTCCACCCGAGCGAAATCCGCATCGGTGCCGACGTCCGGCATCGACGCCAAAACCTCCGCGAAACCGCGTTTGCGAGGACGGGTCAGCGCGGCGGCCAGGATTTCCCGGTGTTCGGCCTCGGCGCTGTGGCCCTTGGCGCCGGCACGCTCCTTGAGCGCACGGACAAGCTCTTCATCAACTCCGCGCACGAGCAGATCAGGCATGTCAGCACTCCCATCATCGACGATATCAAAGATATCATCAATTCAGCCAACTGCCAACGACAATCCCGTTGGCTGATCACAATCGCCCTGGCCGCGGCCGGCTTCGCTCGGCCGTTATCGAGCGGCGGTATCCGCTGGGTTGGCGTTCACCCCGGCTGGATCGGCATCCGCGCGATGCTCATCCACGCGATCGGCGCTCCCGCTTTCTCCGCCGCCTGGGCGGGCGGCAATGAGGCATCCCAATCGGCGGCGATGAAGCGGCGGCCGTTCACCTCGGTCGCCTCATCCGACAGCAGCCACAGCAGCGGCGCCGCCATGATCTCCGGCTGCAACATTTTCGCCGGATCGCCCGCCTCGCCCACCAGCGGCGTGTTCGTCGTGCCGCCCGGGACCAGGATGTTCGACGTCACGCCGGTCCCGGTCAGATCGGCCGACAACGACGCCATCGCCGCCTCGGCCGCCGCCTTCGACGAGCCGTACAGCAAGTATCCCTCCCGCACCATCGTTCCGAGGCTCGTGGTCACCGTGATGATGCGGCCCTTTTTCGCGGTCAGCATGTGCGGCAACACCGCGCGCGCCATGTTGATCGGCGCCGCCGCGTTCACCGCGATGAAACGGCCCCATTGCTCGGGCGTCGTGTCCCAGAAGCGGATCGGCTCCTTCCGCTGGTCCGAGCGGATCGAGGCCTGGCCGATCCCCGCGTTGTTCACCAGCGCGTCGATCCGCCCAAACTTAATCAACGCCGAGCCGGTGACATGCGCGAACGAGTCCGGTTGCGCCAGGTCCGCGGTGACGGGATTGATGGTGCCGCGAAGATTGGCCGCGCGCTTCGCCAGTTCAGTCAGCGCGGCTCCGTTTCGGTCCACCGCCGTGACGTCATGGCCGGCGGTCAGCAGAGCGACCGTCATCGCGAGGCCCATCCCGCTCGCGGCACCGGTGACGATGACAGCCAGATTGTCTGAAGCCATGGATTGTTTCCTCCGCGTTGATCGCGGCGGCAGCGTCCCCGGTCTGACGCCGGCTGTCAAAGAGGCATCGATCGCCTTCGTTTAAAGCGTGGCCAGCGCCGCTTCCAGCCGTTCGATCGGCACGATAATGGAACGTCCGTTATAGGCCGCGTCGTGTTGCCAGGACGCGTAATCGGGCCGCGGCAATTCCGGATCGTCGGCGATCATCGCGGTGTAGCGCTGACCCAAACGCGACGCGAGCAACCAATATGCCCGCGTCGCCACCAACGGCGGCAGAATTTCCAGCACCGAACAGTCCCGCGGCGCGAACAGGATGTTTGTCAGCCCAGCGCCGTGCACGCCCACCACCTGGGCCGCGTCGCGAAACAGCGCCATCTGCTCGGCCAGGGGCAACCCGGTGAGCTCAACCGTCTCGAAGCCACAACGAGCGAACACGGGCAGCAACTCGTCCCAGTTCAATACGCCGCGGCCCTTGGCGTCGGCGCGCGAGATCAGCACCTTGCGGCCGCGGCGGGCCGGCAGATCCTCCACACCCATGACGCGCCGCAACCCGTCGATCGCCCAACCGGAGCAGTAATGCGCGGGATGACGGAAATCGGCGGCGATGTTGGAACTGAACACGATCTCCGGCGCGCGGACGGTGACCCGCTTCGCTTCCGGAATGATCACGCGGTCTTCCATGCCGATGCGGGCGATCACTTCCCGGTAATACGGGAACGCGTCGATCATGAAGAACTTGCCTGGCCGCGACCAGGCGCGCTCATAAAGCTGTAGCCGGGTCACGCGATCGAGCAGGAAGTGACAGATATTCATCACGCCGGAGAACCGATCGTCGAGGATCGCCACGGGCTCATCGCATTCCACCACGTCATCCGAGATGAACGGATCGATTCCGGAGGCGAGTTCGTTGACGCAATGCTCATTGCTGTCGAAGACGTAATGTTGCTCCAGGCCGCGCGACGCCGCGTCGATACTGAACGCGCCACCCTCCAGCCGATGCACCGAGATCCCCGGCAGCGCCACCTCGCGCCCCGATTGAGCGAAGATGTAATGATTGGAATCGCCGCGCGCCAGCGGGAAGATGATGTGCCGCACGGGCTCGATCTCGGCCGATACCAGGCCGGCGGCGTTTTGCACATTGGTGGTCCGGGGCACCGTGTCCGCGCTGAAATGCAACTCTTTGGCCAACCGCATGGTCTGCGTCATCAGCGGCCGGCCGGCGATGCCTTCCAGTCCCAGCGCCGCGAACGCCGGAGTGGAGGCATTGAGCCCGAGTGGATTGCCGTAGCGCATCGCCAGCATGCCCGACCGAATGGCCTCGCGCGGTGCGAAAGTCGAGAATTCCCGCGCCAGCACGCCCAGAGGCAATGCCTTGGCGTTGGGTGGTTTGTCCTTCAATCCCTCCAACGCGAGCAAGGAATGGATGATCACCGGCAACTTCGCCTCGGCCACGCCCGCGCCGATCAGCGCGGTGAGATATTTGCACAAAGCGTAGTGCACCCAGGCTTCGTTGGTGCGCAGCGCGCGCAAGGTGGCCAGCAGGAGGATCACCGACGCCAGATCCGGCAGCGCGAGTCGTTCCACCAGCCGGAGAGAGGAGATTTGTTCGGTCGGCACCAGCCCCGCCAACGGATCGAGATCTCCGTCGGTGGCGGTTGGCGCGCGATGATACAAAGCGTGCAGGACCGGACCGGCTTCGCGTTCCGCGATCACCGCGTGCACCGCTGCCTGAACCGCCGCGTCGTTGCTTAAATCCACTGTATTGGACCCTCCGGGGCTCAGGCGCGTTCAAGGGCGGGGGCGAACGCGGGCAACTCGCGCGCCAGCACGCCCAGTGGCAGCGGGCTGGCGGTGCGCATGTCGTCCTTCAATCCCTCGAGCGCCAGGAATGAATGAATGATCGCGGGCAACTTCGCCGCCGTGACGCCCGCGCCGACCATGGCATCAAGATATTTACAGAGATTGTAGTGCAGCCACGAATCGTCGGTGCGGATTTTTCGCAGCGCGGCCAACAGCAAAACCGCGGCCTCCAGGTCCGACGCGCCGAGGGCGTCCACGCATTGGGTCAGCGCGATTTGCTCGACCGGCAGCAGGCCGGCGAGCGTGTCCAGCATGGTGTCCTCGGCTGCGTTTTCGCGATGAAAGATCGCGTTCAGCACGGTGCCCGCGTCGCGGCCGGCGATGAAATCCTTAACCGCGGCCAGTGGTTTCGGTGCCGGCGGACAACGCTCGGCTGGGGGCGCCGACGCGGGATGGTTCGTCGCGGGTTCGGCCCGCGGTTCCTCCGGTTCCATCATAAGCACCGGCCGGTCGGCAATTTTGTTATGTTTCCGCAGCAAGACCTGGCGGCCTTTCTCGACGAACGAGATTTCGTCCTGGTAGAGGTCCAGAAACATGTCGATGGCGCGCGCGGTGTTCTGACCCGGATCGCCGGCGAATTGAAAGTCGTAGTCGTCGAAGCAGATGTGGCCGCCATCTTTCAACAGTCCGAACGCGAGCACGGCGTCCTCGATCACGTAGCGCGCTTCATGCGCGCCATCGATGTAAATGAAGTCGAACCGCTCGTGATGCAGCGTGCGCAGCACGTCCTGAGAGCGGCCGACGAGTTTGCGGCACAAAGCGGCATGGCCGGAGGCGGCGATGTTGGCGTCGAACAGATCGCCAATCCGATCGCCGATGCCGCCGATCCAACTCGCGTGTTCCGAACTGCCTTCGAAGGTATCGACACAGGTCAGCCGCCCGCCGCGTTTGGCGACGATTTTGTCAAGCAGCCAGGTCGCGGAACCGCCCTGCCAACTGCCGATTTCCAGCGCCGCGATCGGTTCGGCGACGATCATTTCGCCGAACCACTTCGTCCAGCACGGAATGACCGGGGAGAAATAGTCGTGCAAAAAGATGTAGCGATTGGCTTCGCTTTCGGTCCAACCCAGAAGCGCGTGCGCCGTCCGGTATTCCCGCGCGCAGTCCGCCTTGCGCCCGGCTTCCCGATACAGGCTCGCGATATTATGATGCAGCCAATAACTTTGAGGGTGGACTTCCAGCGCGGCTTGCAGGATCGCCAGCGCCTTGCCGGCGAAGCCCAGACGCCGGTGGCATTCGGCCTCGAACCCCGCGATTTCCGCGCCGATGCGGGCGGTGTCCGCGCGGGTTTCATCGATCTGGCGCAACGCGCCGCCGATGTCGCCGGCTTTCAACGCGTCGTTGATCCGGCCGTAGATTCGCCACTCCAAAGGGAGAGTCATGCGAGGTGCGTTGCCGCCTCCATCGCGTGCGATTCTGGTTCGAACATCGACCGCAGATCCTCCGCTCGTTGCGCCAGCGTCGCGTCGTCGAGGTCCAACGTTCCGGCGCCACAGGTCTGGCATGGCCCTTCCTTTCGCGAGTTCGCGTAAAGATGCCGCCGCCATCCGACCGACCGCTCGGAGCCAAAGGCGTCGAAGATCGTTGCAAAGTCGTCCAGGTTGCCGATGATGTCGTTCTTGAAGTCCGCGATATCGCCGCGGATTTGGCAGCACGGTGAGATGTTGCCGCCGTACGAGACGTTGAAGGTGTTGAACGGATAAAAACACGGCGTCAGCCGCGGCTGGCGATTGGGCAAATGTTTCAGCAGACCGCCTCGATCGACGCCGATCTTGCTGAAATCGTTTTCCAGCATATAGAACCAGGTCAGCGCGCCGGTCCTGAACTTCGCGTGTACCGCCTGACCGGGGTGGAAATGATAAAGATCGGCCTGGATATTGAGCTTGCGCGACATATCCATCAGCCGGTTGATGACTTTCTTGTCGTCCCACGGGTCGTTCGCCGCGAGATGGATGCTGATCGTGAGATGCGTCAGTCCCGCGCCGACGAGGGCATCGAACATCTCCCGGTCGAGAAAATCGCCGTTGGAATAAAGCGCGATCATCGCGTTTGGCGCCGCTTTCCGGAACAGCGAGATGTGGTCGATGATCTTCAAATCGGCCATGGGCTCGTTATAATGACTAAGCACGATCTGGTTACGATAGTCGATCGAACCCAGTCCGTTCAGCAGCATGTCCATGTGGGCGGTCGACATGAAAGTCTTGAACGAGCGGCGATCGTGAGTCGCGTTCGGGCAATAGCTGCATACTCTGTTGCAATACGAAAATGTCTCGATTTCAACGTTCGACACATGCGCCTTGAAAAGTGCCTTGGCATCGTCTCCTGACGTTGGAAAGAACAGCTTCCTGTCGAGCATCTTGTCCTCCGGCCAGGGATGGCGTTAACCAATAATTAAGTCGGTCCGCGTAAGAGCCACAACCGAGGCAGCATGTTATCTGTGCCGCCGCGATGTGGCCTGTCAACGACTTTGACGCGATTGAAGCCCGCGGCCGGGTGCGAAATGACGGCATTAATGGCTTATTAACGAACCGGATTGAATTCCGCGAACCGCGACGCCGTGGCAATGCCGACGCGCGCATCCCGGTGGGTGCCCCGGCTGGGGGAGGCCGGTGCCTCCACCGACGGTCAAGGTGATCGCCGAGGATGCGACGCGCGATCAACGGTAGGGCGCGGGCGGTCAACGGTGTGGACCGGGTGCGCTCCGGACACGGTATCCGAGCGGTACCTGGTGCCTGCTTTCGATGCATCATGAACCACCGTCACGCGACCGTCATGGCCGGTTCGAACCCATTGGCGCCAGAAATGGTATCGCCGATAGAGCGACACCGTTCGCGTTCCGTCATGGTCCGGTTCGACCGGGCCATCGGTGTCCCCAAAATTGCTCTCACCCGGTGTGCTTGTGCCGATGGTCCGGTCAAGCCGGACCATGACGAGGGATTGAGGGTGCCACGCCGTTCGCCGCGCTGTTTTAGCGCGTATGGGGCTTAACCGGGCCATGACGGGGTTCGGGCGTGCCGCGCTTCACCGCTGCCGGGTACCAGCCGCGTCACGGGCCAGCCGGATCAGACCTTCGATCGACACGGTGCACATGCTTCCGCCTGGTTCGTGACCTTGGGCGCGCTCCGGCCGCGAACCGCCGACCCTCGGGGCCGAAGATCCCTCTCAGTCGTCCGACACGGTGCATACGCTGCTGCCTTGGTTCGTGAACCGGGGCGCACCCCGGTCACGCACCGCCATCGGCCCTCGGATCCGAGGGCCCGCCCCTCAGTCGTCCAGGAAGCTCCGCAGCTTCCGGCTCCGGCTGGGGTGCTTCAGCTTGCGCAGCGCCTTCGCCTCGATCTGGCGGATCCGCTCGCGGGTCACGTTGAACTGCTGCCCGACCTCTTCCAGCGTGTGGTCGGTGTTCATGCCGATGCCGAACCGCATGCGCAGCACCCGCTCCTCGCGCGGGGTCAGCGAGGCCAGCACGCGCGTCGTCGCCTCCCGCAGGTTCGCCTGGATCGCGGCGTCCAGCGGGATCACCGCCGCCTTGTCCTCGATGAAGTCGCCAAGGTGCGAGTCTTCCTCGTCGCCGATCGGCGTCTCCAGCGAGATCGGCTCCTTGGCGATCTTCAGCACCTTTCGCACTTTCTCCAGCGGCATGCCGAGCTTTTCCGCCAGTTCCTCAGGCGCCGGCTCCCGGCCGATCTCGTGCAGCATTTGTCGAGATGTGCGCACCAGCTTGTTGATCGTCTCGATCATGTGCACCGGAATGCGGATCGTGCGCGCCTGGTCGGCGATCGACCGAGTGATCGCCTGCCGGATCCACCACGTCGCGTAGGTACTGAACTTATAACCGCGGCGGTACTCGAACTTATCCACCGCCTTCATCAGCCCGATATTGCCCTCCTGGATCAGGTCCAGAAACTGCAGCCCGCGGTTGGTGTATTTCTTGGCGATGGAAATGACCAATCGCAGATTGGCCTCGATCATCTCCTTCTTCGCCCGCGCGCTGTCGCGTTCGCCGCGGCTCACGGTCATGTAGACGCGGCGGAATTCGGCGATCGGCAGGCTGGCGTCGGTCGCCACGGCGGCGATCTGCCCGCGCACATTGTTGATGTCGGTGGTGTGCCGCGCGACGAACGGCTTCCAGCCCTTGCCCGGCAACACGGACACCTTGGCGACCCAGTTCGGATCCAGTTCCTGCCCGCGGTAGTGCTTGAGGAACTCCTCGCGCGCCACCTTGGTGCCTTCGGCCATGCGCAGCAACTGGCCTTCCAGCGTCGTCAGCCGCTGATTAAGCTGCTTCAGCTGGGTGACCAGTTCCTCGATCCGGTTGTTGTGCAGCCGGACCTGGCCGACCTTCTGGACCAGCTCCTCGCGCGACTTGCCATAGGTCTTTTCCGAGCGTGAGGTGACGTCCTCGCCGCTGGTCATCGTCTCCAGCCGGCGGCTCTGCATCTTGTGCAGCTTCTTGTAGAGGACCTCGATTTCCTCGAACCGCGCCAGCACTTCCGGTTTCAGTTTCTCTTCCAGCGCGGACAGCGACATGCTGGGGCCGCCGTCCTCGTCGTCCGAATCATCGTCCGGCGCGGCGAAGCCCTCGGTGACCGGCGCGGCTTCCACCGCCTCGACGCCTTCGGCGGCACCGGCGCCGTCGGTCGCTTCCAGGTCGATGATGTCGCGCAGCAACATGCGGCCAGCCTTCAACTGGTCGTGCCAGGAGATGATCGCGGCGAAAGTCAGCGGGCTCTCGCACAGCCCGTTGATCATCATGTCGCGGCCGGCCTCGATCCGCTTGGCGATGGCGATCTCGCCCTCGCGCGACAGCAACTCGACGCTGCCCATTTCGCGCAGGTACATGCGCACCGGGTCGTCGGTGCGGCCGACGGTGGCCTCGTCGATGTTGCCGGTCTGCTCTTCCTCGGCCTCCTCGGTCTTCTCGACCGGGGCGACCACGGGCTCACCATCTTCCTGTTCTTCGCTCTCGACCACCTGGATGCCCATTTCGGACAGCGAGGCCATCAGGTCCTCGATCTGTTCGGAGCTGTTCTGATCCGGCGGCAGGATGGTGTTCAGTTCGTCAAAGGTGATGTAGCCGCGCTCCTTGCCCTTGGCGACGAGCCGCTTCACGGCGGCGGTCTGCACGTCGAGCAGGTTGGTTTCGGCATCCTGTTCCGCGGTCGCGGTGTCGCCCGCGACGATTGTTTTCGTAGCCATCGGTCAGCAGTCTCCCAGAACGGATAGATCACGGCCGAAGCCGTGCGGGGAATAGGCGCGGCGTTCGCCGCCTGTATGGTTCGCGCGGCGTGCGCCGCATGGATGTCTGACGCGTCCCGCGCCGGGATAAAAAATCATGTCAGGCCGCGAGACCCGCGCCGTCGGGTTCACCCGTACGAACCTTGTTGAGGGCGGACATCAAAGCGACCAGTCTCCGTTCGGTTTCGCCGGTCAGGCCGCGCGCGGCGTCCTGGCGCGCCAGATTGACCTCTTCGCTCAGGCGATCGACGTTCAGGAACCCGAAGATGTGCCACCATCCCTCCTCCGCCTCCGCCGGCATGGCCGCCGAAGACGCGCATGCTGGCAACGGGACTGGTGTCCCGGCCAGAATTCGCTCGACTTCAGAGGACAACCCGAAACCGTCCAGGTGGTCCATCAGAGCCTGAGAGTCAAGGACTTCAGTGTTTAAAGCCCACTCCGCGATCGCATCGCGGAGTTGTGCCAGAGGCGGTTCAAGCTCCAGTCCCGCGTACGCATGCTCGACATCGTGAAGAATGCGCGGGTGGCGCAGCAGGATCGCGGTCAGGATGCGGGCCCGTTCCGCCGCGATCGTTACGGCGTCGATGGATGGCCGCGGGCCGGTCCGCACCGGCGCCGGCTGATTGCCCGCCCCCCGGGAGAATCCCGGCCGGTTGGCCATCCGGGAACCGCCGTGATCCCGCCGCCGGCTGGCGAAAAACCGGTCCAGCAGCACGCTCCGGTATTCACCCGCAAGCGCCTTGTCGGGAATGCGCTTCGCCGCCTCCTCCAGCCGCGTGCGCAACGCCGCCCGTTGCTCCGGGCTGGTATCGCCCATGCCCTCGCGCAGCAGATCGAACAGGCATTCGCTCAGCGGCCGGGCGGCATCCAGCATCCCCTGAAACGCGCGCGCGCCCTGAGCCCGCACCAGGCTGTCCGGGTCCTCTCCGGCCGGCAGAGCGATCAGGCGCAACGTCCGCTCCGGCGCCAGCATCGGCAGAGCCAGTTCCGCCGCCCGCGCCGCCGCCCGAGCGCCCGCCGCGTCGCCGTCGAAGCACAGCACCGGGGCCGGGGACAGGCGCCAGAGTTCGGTCAATTGTTCGTCGGTCAGCGCGGTGCCCAAAGGCGCCACCGCCGCGTCGAAGCCGGCCTGGCCCAGGGCGATCACGTCCATGTAGCCCTCGACCACGACCAGCATGCCACCACGCCGCACCGCCTCCCGCGCCAGATCGAGGCCGTAGAGGTTGCGCCGCTTGGAAAACAGCGCGGTCTCCGGCCCGTTCACGTATTTCGGCTGGCCCCCCGCTTTCGCGAGGGCAGGCTTGTCCATGACGCGGCCGCCGAAGCTGATGGTTCGCCCGCGCCGGTCCCGGATCGGGAACATGACGCGATTGAAAAACAAGTCGTACACGCGACCGGTTTCATCATCGCGACGCATCAGCCCGGAATCGACCAACTGGTCCTGGGTGACACCCTCCCGCGCCAGGTCCGCCGCGATCGCGCCACGCCCCTCGCCGGACCAGCCGAGGCCGTAGCGCCGGATCGTCTCCTCCGACAGGCCGCGGCGAGTCAGGTAATCGCGCGCCTCTTTGCCCTCCGGCAGATACAGCCGCCGCTGGTAGCTGGTGGCGGCGGCGTCCAGCACGCCCACCAGATCCATCCGCTGCTTTTCCGCCTCCGCCGCTTCGGGCGTTGGTTTCGGCACCTGCATCCCCGCTTCGGCGGCGAGTTGCTCGACCGCTTCCGGGAACGTGGCGCCCTGACTGTCCATCACGAAGGCGATCGCGTCGCCATGCTTGCCGCAGCCGAAGCAATGGTAGTGGTCGTCGTAGACGTAAAAACTCGGCGTCTTCTCGCCGTGGAACGGACAGCAGCCCTTCCATTGCCGGCCGGAGCGCGCCAGCCGCACCCGCCGTCCGATCACCGCCGGCAATGGCGTGCGCGCGCGCAACTCGTCGAGGAACTGGGGCGGCAGCGCCATCAGGCGGCCGACAGCCGAGCTTTCACGATCGCACCCGCGCGGCCCATGTCCAGGGCCGCGGCGTGTTTGGCGCGCAAGGCGGCCATCACCTTGCCCATGTCCTTGATGCTGGCGGCCCCGGTTTCCGCGATCGCCTCGTCCACCGCCGCCTCGGTCGCCGCGTCGTCCAACCGCGTCGGCAGGAACGCCTCGATCAACGCGATTTCGGCGTCTTCCTTGGCGGCGAGTTCCGGCCGGTTGCCCTGCTGGTACAGCACCACCGACTCGCGGCGGGATTTGACCATGCCGCGCAGCATCGACAGCACTTCGTCGTCCGGGACCTGATCGATGCCCTTGGGGCGGGCGGCGATGTCGGTGTCCTTCAGCTTCGCCAGGATCATGCGCAGCGTTGAGGTGCGCGCCGCGTCGCCGGCTTTCATCGAGAGCTTGAGCTGATCCGTGAACTGTTCGCGCAGGCTCATGGGGCTGGCTCCGGGGGCTTTGTGCGGGGGGTGGGCATTATGATCGCGCTCGCCCAGGGAGACAACGGCGAGCGCGAAAGGCGGGTTAGTATCGCTTCAGAATCAAACTACCCATTATCGCGAATCGCCCGGCACATACTCCAACGCCCGTCGCACCAGCTCGGCGTCGAACGCGATCACTTTCAAATACGCGCGCGCCGGTTGATCGGGCTCGGTCCGCCCCTGCTCCCAATCGCGCAGCGTGCCGAGCGGAACGCGGAACCGCGCCGCGAATTCCTCTTGCGTCAGGCACAGCGCCCGGCGCAGCGATTTGGCTCGCGGCACCTGTTTCATGCGGGCGAAATCCGCGTCCGTCAGCGGTTGCGCGTTGGGGTCCGACAGCGCCGCGGCATGAACCTCGGCTTCGGTCATCGCATCCAGCCGACTCCAATCATGCTTATCTGCTTTGGGCGTGGTATTTGCGTCGTTCATGGGGTTCGGCTTTCGGGCCGAGATGATGCGAATGCGGTCATCTCTCATTGTGAACGCGATAAACAGCAGCCGGCTGTCCACCATGGCGACCATGGAGAGGCGCCGCTCGCCAGTATTTTGGTCCGCATCGACCCATTCGACCGAAAATGGATCGTTGAAAGCGTCCCGCGCAGCCGCGAACCGCACGCCGTGTTTGAGCCAGTTGCTGGCGGCTTTCGCGTCGTCCCATTCAAATTCATCGGCCATCAGATACTGATTATCCGTAGTTTGTCAAGGAACCGGCGTGTCCGGCCCTGAAAGCATCGTCCCTTATTGGAGCAGGGCGACAAGTCATGCGCCACGTGTCTTAACGAATCGTGCAAAGCCCCCCGACTCCGGGACGTCGCATCCCCCTCACGCCGCCAGCGGCGCCGCCTCCAACGGCAACTCCCGCACGATCGCCGCGGCCCTTGTCACGGCCGCCAGCATCGAGGCCATCGTTCCCACCGTCGTTTCGATCAGTTCGAACTGATCGCCGATCAGATCGCGCAGCATCCGCGCCTGGGGGTCGTCCGCCGCCGGGGCGATATCCCGCAACGCCAGCAGACAGGGTTGCACGAACGCGCGCACCAGAGCGTCGCGGCGATCGATATGCGCCCGGACGCGCAGGATGCGTGCCACGATCTCCGTTTCCGGCAACGCATCGTCTTCCGCCTCACGCACCGCCGCGATGGCTGCGTCGAGGTCGCGCGCCGCCGCCTGGATTTCTCGCGACCCGGCGCGCACCGCCCGCGCGGCGGCCGCCAAGGTCGGCGGCAACTCTCGCGGCGGTTTGCTCAACAAAGCGATCGTCGCGTCGATCGCCGCCGACAGCTTCGCGACATCCCGTTCCAGGGCGTGCGACGGCTCATACACCGCGCCCACGATGCCCAGTACTTCCCGCAGCACCAGCAGCCGGCGGTCCGCCGCTTCCCGCTGCCGCGTCGAGGTCGCGTCGGCGATCAGCGCCGCCTGGCGCAAGGTTTCGACCGCCGTCACCATCGCGGCGATCTCTCTTGTGGTCGATTGGGTGACGAACGCCCGCCTTCGGTCGCCATCCGCGATCCGCGTGATGGCGAAGCCCAGTTGCGCGAGGGGACCGACGACGCGGCGTTGCAGGATGATGAGGGCGGACAGAATGATCAGCGCGACGGCGCCCACCGCCATCATCGCGAGGTCGAGGCGCCTGGTGCGCGACGCTTGCTCGAGCCGCGCGCGCACGGCGCTTTCCCGGATGAGGGCGATGCGCAGTTCGTTCACCCTGTCAGCCCAGTACTCGATCGGCCAGGACAACCAGACGATCGGGCGGTCCGCCAGGCCATCCGGCTGGTTGGCGTCGATCATCGTGTCCAATTGCCATTGAATGGTCGCCTCCCGCGCCGCCCTCGCGCGCAGCACCAACGCGCGCAACTTTTCCGAGGGATTCGCCAGACGCAACGTGTCCTCCATCATCCGGGTCGTCACGTCCGCCTGCGCCAGCAGGGTGCGAACCCGGCCCAGGTCGGCCTCGGTCGGCGGTTCCAGCGCGATAATCCGGGGCAGCATGATCGAGGAGATCGTGACCAACTCCTCGCGGAGTTCCCTGCCGACCCTCGCCACTCCGACGATCCCGGCCAGTTCCGGCTCGGCTTCGATCGCGCCGAGCGCGGCGCGTGACAGGGACGGACCGAACAGCGACGGGCCGAGCCTGCGTGACAGGGCGGCGGCGAGTGCCGCGTGGGTCCGCCGCGGCCGATCGACGCTCAACAGACGGTCGGATTGCTCCCGCGCGATGACCAGACTGGCCTGGACCTCACGCAGAAAGGCTTCCGGGATGATCGACGGGTCGCCGGCGGCCTGGCGCGCGGTCTCGAGCAATGTGGCGATGTCGCTGTCCGACCCGGCCCTGGCGCTGCCCAGTTCTTCGCGGATTGTGCCCGGCAAGGGATAAATCGCCTGGAACGCCTTCAAGGTGATGGTGCGTTCCTGGCGCAGCCGTTCCTGTAACCGGGTCAGCGCGTCCGCGAGGCTGGTGGCGGCGATGGCGACCGCGCCGCTGGCGTGGCCGGACCACTCCCGGCTCACGATCATCCCGGCCAGCGACAGCGTCACCAGCAGGATCACCACGATCGGGATCGCGAACAGAGCTTTCAGGGTCACGCGGAGGGCTCATCGGGCACTTCGCCGGTGAGACTGATCCGACCGGGTTAACCTGGTGCTAATTTCCGCGCGTTCGTTCGGCTGGCGCGGCATCCGTGTTGCCTCGGCCCAGGGCGCCGCCGTTGCTTTGGCCCCGGCCCCCGCTGGAAGTTGCCGCCGCGTCAGGCGCCGTCGGAGGCGATGTCGGTTCGCATCACGATCTGGGTTTGCGCGTCGATCCAGCTCTGGGCCTCGTGGCGAGTTGGGAAGCCGGTCATGACGCGCCGGTTGTCGCCGTCTGGCTCGGTGATCCGCACCTGGTAGCCGCCGGCGGGATCGGTCTCCACGGAGTATGTGTCCATGTTCTGGCATATAAGACGCCCGCGATGGCCGCGCCATGGGAGCGTCGCTGCATTCTGAGGACATGCCTGGGCCAGCAGTTTTAGGACCGCTGACCGTCGGCTTCCAGACTCCCTCAGGGTTACGCTGACCTGCCAGCGTCTTGGGCCGGGGGATGCGTGGACAGCCTGCTTCGACCCGACGGTTCTCCTGTGTTTTCTCGCGCGGCTGCCCTGGGGGGACGCGGCCATCCTAGGAGACCGGGTCTTCCGGGTCGTAGAGGGTTATATGCTTGGATGTTTCCAGCCACCGGGCGATAAAATCAAATCGGTTGATTTGCTGGAACATCGCGTTGCCGCGAAACCTCTCCCAGTCGTATTCGCCGATCATGGACGGCCAGTCGATCTCCGACGCGGGGCTATCCAGTCTCGTGCACCAGGTTCGGTAAGCTTGCGGTTGGTTTCCGGCTCGTCCGAGTCCAACGCGAATGCCAATCAAATCGTCCGGACCATCACGCGTGCCGTTGCGTGCGTTGCGCCGGAGTAAGGTAGACCGGATTTCCGGACTGCCGCGCACTTTTCCGATACAGAAGATGCAGTCATTTGTCTCATAAAGGACTCCATCCACGACGGCGGCATCCGTGGCCAGGCCACCTCGTGGGCCGTTGGTTGTGAACGTGGCCGGCTGGCTGGCGGTTGTTCCGGCCGCCACTGTCATATGCGAAACGACGACACCCCGCCTGAAGATAAGGGGACGGAATATCAGATATTCGCCCGCCAGCTGAGCAAGCCCGCTTTGGCTTCCCGAGGGAAGGTCAAGCATCCTGGCAAACGCGGAAAGTCGCCCTGTGGCCTTCCCGGACACGCCGCTCAGGTCATCTGGACCAGGGGCGGCCTCCGCTGTTCCCAGCGGTCGTTCGACGGCGGATTTGACAGCTCCTATCAGCGATTGCCATTCGCTATCCGTGATTCCCGCCGCTTTTTCCGATACCATCGACCGCGGAAGTGTGATTTCCTGCGAGATAAGCTGCTTTACCGGCTTGTACATAAGGGTATCGCGCCGGCTTTGCTCCAGTTGTATGCTCAGTTTTTTCTCCTGATCATAAAACCATGCCTTTCGTGAAGGCGCTTTCGGTGGCATCAAACGGAAGAGTCCACTCATCCGCCGTACCAGTTCGCAAAGCTCGCCGTGGGTCAGCTCAACCTTTTTGTTGTCACCAAAATCAAACGTTTGCCGCTCCGCTTGTCCCTGAATAGGCCTCCTCGCCATTCATCCCTCTCGTTTCTCTGCTGAACCCCCGATGGCGCCCATCGTTGCTGTGCGGATATCGCGGATATCGCGGATATCCGGAATTACCTTGCTTGGAAATCCTGACAAACACAAATATCCGAATTTTATCCCATTATGATTAATGGAAAGTCTTACGCCGTTGAAACCCTCGTTGGAAAATCAGGAGAACAAAGTCTCTTGCGTTTACGCCGATGCAATGGATTACTCGCGGCACACTCCGGCAACCGATTCGAACGTCCAGCCGCGAGCGTGGGGAAACGCCCTGGCAGATAGTCCTATGGCGCTTCCTCCAAAAAAACAGGAGGAGTACAATGTTCTGGCTTTTCCGGATCGTTGCTCGATTACTGCACAGCGTGTTCACGCGCGAGCGGCCCGGCGAACACGACCGAGTCTCCGACTGCCTGTATCATATCGCTGGCGTCGATCCGGTGGAAATCCGCGCATGCCCCCCGCGCGATCAGACATTCGCGAAAACTCAGGCGATCCTCACGATCGTGAACTGGCTATTCCTCGTCATCGCGATATCCATGGGCCTGTCGGTCCTGTTCCCCTTCAGCCAGGAGGCGATGGTCTTTTGCGTCGCGGTCTCGCTCGTGATCGCGAGTTTGCTGATCGGTGTCGACGTCCTGATGATCCGCGCGACCTGGGCGCTGCACGGCCTGGGCGCCTTGCGTTCCGTCGGGTCGAAGTTCGGAGGCGGTGTCAAACGCGCGTTTACCGCGGTTATGTACTTCGTCTCGCGAGTGGGTATCTCGTACTCCGTCGCCAGATTGATCGCGATGCTGCTGATGAACTGGCTTTTCGCCCCGGACATCCTGGCGGAGATCCACAAGCAGAACCTGAGGGATAATGCTCCGATCGTCATAATGGAACGGCAACGGGCAGAGGAGACCATCGCGAACCAGCGCGCCTTTGTCACCAGCGTGTCACACGGCCTGACTGGAGTCAGGAACGCGCTCCAGAGCATGCCGAATCTCGACCAAACCGCGGAAGAACCGGAACTGAAATCCGCTGTCGAAAAATTGTCCCGCCTGGAGACCGCCAAGGCCGCTGAGGAGGAAAACGCGCTACGGTTCACGCGGATGTCCATCCACGAATTGAGGGGACTGCATGACAATACATCCGAGAGTGGGCTGAAGGGACCCGGAGATTGGTACAAAGCCCGCCTTGAAGAAGCGAAACTTGCTTCTTCGCGAGCCGAGGAAATCGGCCGGCAAATAGACGCCAGTCGGCAGCAGGTCGTTCAGTTGCGGGTCGCGAAGGCGAACGAGGATCGTGACGCCAGACAACGGGCCGATGCACAGCGGACTGACCTTGTGTCGCGAGAGGCCAGCACCGAAGCCAGCCTCAACGCGGCCCAGAAAAAACTTCTGGAACTGGAGGCCAGCAAGGAAGCGGCGATTTTAGCTGCCGTCAGGGACAGCGAGAACTATGCCACCGAAGATCAAGGTCCGCTCGCCCGCTTCGCCGCGCTCTATCGCCTCATGTTACAACCCTCGACCAAATGGGTACTTACGCTGTTCGAGTTCTTTATCATGGGACTGGAACTCACCTCGATTCTGGCGAAAATGCTGATACTGATTCCGACGACTTACGCCGTGAATATCGCCGCGAACGATTTCCTCCAGGCGCCGATGATAGCCGTGGGCAACGTGGAAAAGACGCGCGAGGACGTGGTTGTCGAAATCTGGAGCCATGCCGCCAAAGCGAACAGAGTACTCCATGCCGCGCGGCCGGCCCAACGCCGAACCATCGACGTCGGAAGGCGCCGAAAACGGCGGGACGCGGCGTGACCCGGAACAATCAGCCGGTCCGTTGGCCGGCCCATGCAAGGATAGCAACCAAAGGAACACCCAATGTCCGTAAGAAAATCTCCCGCGAGTTCAGCCACTGCGAACACCAAAAAGCGGCGGTCTCGTTCCAACGTCCGGGCAGGGCCATTGGCGGGGACGGAGCAGTTGAGCTTCCCGGCCATCGCGCTGTCGGGTTTCCCGCGGGAACGTTTCGTTTTGTCCGTTAAGTTCACCACAGGGGACAATCCAAGGTTTGTCGTTAGCCAAGCATCGGCCAGGGCCGCGAGGCAGAAGCCTGAGTTCATCGGACCCGAACCCCGCGCTCACGCCAGTGGCTGGCATTCCTTTGGGCTGCCAAACCACACCGCGCACGCGATCAGTGAAATCGCGGAGTTTGTCGCCTCGCTAACCAATGCCGGTTTCAGACTGGCGGACAGTTATGGCGGCTGGGGAATGGCGAAAACCTAAACGGCCAACACCATCGGGGGGTGGAGGAGGATGATCGGACCGCTCGATGGGCGTCCAGGATGCGTATTTATGCCCGCCGCCGCACATTCCAGAATTTCGGCACGCCCGCCAGCACGCCCTCCAGATCGGCGCGCCACGCGGCGGGCTGCAACGTCACGCCCGCCGGCACCAAGGGCACCGTCGCCACGCATTCGCGCTGCAAGGCCGCGGCAAGCCGCCGCCGGTCTTCCATCGAGTCGGTCAGCATCCATTGCCCGCGCAATTCCTCATACCGCGGGCTGCTGTACCAGCCGGATTCCTCCGCCGCCGTGCCGCGCAGCCGCGAATTGACCAGCGGCGAGGCGACCGACAGACACGGCACGTTCAGCATGTGGATGTTCCAGCCCCCGGCCTCGGGCGGGTCTTTCTTGATCACCCGCTGCGTCATCGACGACCAATCGGTGCTCACATAATCCAGATTGATGCCGATGCGCTGCAACATGTCGGCCAGCACCTCGTTCGCCGCGCGCACGTTGGGATAATCGGCGGGCGAAATCTGCACGATCTTTTCGCCGCCATATCCCGCGGCCTTCAACGCCGCCCGCGCCTCCGCGTCACTGTAACGCGGCCGGATCGTGTCTAACCCGGCGTCCGTGGCGTCGGGCATGCCCGGCGGATAAAACCCGGCGCCGGGCCGCATCAACGCCGGATCGCCGCCGCCAACCGCGTTGACAAAATCCTCCTGATTGAGTGCCCGGAGAATGACCTGCCGCATCTCCACCCGATTGAACGGCGGTTGCAGATGGTTGAACCGCACCATGATGTAATTGCCCTCTGTCTCCAGCACCTCACCTCGAAGGTTCGGATCGCGGCGGATCACCGGCAACAAATCCTGGGAGGCGAATTCCCACCAGTCCTGCTCACCCGTTTGCAACGCGGCGAGGGCGATGCCCTGATCCGGCATGGTGGTCCACTCGACTCGTTCGAAATGCACGATTTTCGGCCCGGCGCCGCGATCGGGCGCGCCGTTCGGCCGCGGCACATAGCCCTCGAAACGAGCGTAGACGTTACGCACGCCTTGCAGCCGCTCGGCGGCGACGTAACGAAATGGCCCGCTGCCGACGATCTCCGGGACTTGTTTAAACGCATCGGTCAGCGCCAGCCGCTCGGGCATGATGGCGGGCATGAAGGCGCCGGGCTTGCCCAGTGCCTCGGGGAGTTTTGGGAAGGGCGTTTTGAAGCGAAACAGGATCGTACGGTCGTCCGCCGCGGATATCTCATCGCTGATGCGTAACAACTCCGCGCCGAGCACATCGCGCCGGCCCCAGCGGCGGATGCTGGCGGCGCAGTCTTTCGCCAACACCTTCTCCCCATCGTGGAACCGCAATCCGTCGCGCAGCCGGATCCGCCAGGTTTTGCCGCCGTCCTCGACCGTGTGGCCCTCGGCCATCTGCGGCTGCGCGCGGAAGGCGCCGTCGGTGCCGTAAAGCTGATCGAACACCAGGCCGCCGTGGTTCCGGGTGACGTTGGTCATGCTGTAATGCGGGTCGAGCGTGACCAGATCGACCTGCGGCATGAATTTCAGCACACGCTCCCGCTCGCTCGCGGCAATCGCGGGGGCGGCCAACGAAGCGCCGAACGCGGCGCCGCCCCTCAGCAGGCCGCGGCGTCCAAATCGAGTCATACGACGTTCCCTTCCAATCGCTGCCCAACAGCCGCGCGGGTGACCGGCCGGCCACACCGCGCGTTCGTGCCGCGGTTCGCCGCGGTCCGCCGCCATCTACGGGCGAATCCCATCCGTCTCAACCGGACCGTTCCTCGTTACCCTTGAAGCGCGGAACGGTGGTATGCGCACGGGCGCATCCTTTGGGGGGGAAAACGGTGGAGGAATTACACCTGATCTTCGATCCGTTGCCGAACGAGGCACTGGACCGGTTCGTCTCCGACAACGTGATCAACGTCAATCTGGCGAAAACCGGCATCAGCACCTGGCATCCGGTTGGCTATTTTCTGAAGAACGATCACGGCGAATGGTTGGGCGGCCTCACCGGCCTGATCTGGGGCGGCTGGCTGCACGTGAAAATTCTTTGGGTCTCGGAGCCGTTGCGTGGCCGTGGCCAGGGCACACGACTGATGGACGCCGCCGAAACGCTGGCCATGCAACGCGGCGCCACGAAGGCGACGCTGGAGACCCATTCCTATCAGGCCCCCGAATTCTACAAGAAGCGCGGCTACGTGGTGTTCGGTCAGCTTGACGGCTATCCGCCCGGCCACGTGAAGTTCTTCATGCGGAAGGACCTTGCCGCGTGGGCACCAGGATAAGGCACCTCGCCCCGTCATCCTCGGGCTCGATCCGAGGATCTCTCGACGCGCAAAGGAGGCCGGAAGGCGGACCAGGTGTTTGGGTCGGCCGATCCTCGGGTCGAGCCCGAGGATGACGTTAGGGGAAAGGTTTTTCTGCCTACAACGGCCTTACTCCGCTGAGACCGCCTGACGACCCAATCGGATTTCTTTTCCGCCATGTTCGCAAGAGCGGTTGGCGCCGGAAGTAATTTCCGCTACCGTCTCCGCCATGCCATCCATTGACGAGATCATCGACCGACTGGGCGGTCCCGACGCCGCCGCCCGCCTGACCGGCGTGTCCACGGAAGCCGTGCGCAAATGGCGTCAGGCCGGCGCTGTCCCGTCCCGTCATTGGGCCGCCGTCAGCACCGCCACGGGTCTGCCGATGGACGAATTACGCGGCGAAACCCCCGCCGCCAACGCCGATATCCCGCCCGGAGCCAACGCCGCCCTCGTCCTCGCCGATGGCGCCGTGTTCTGGGGCCGCGGCTTCGGCGCCCATACCGGTTCCCCCACGCCGGTCGGAGAGGTCTGCTTCAACACCGGCATGACCGGCTATCAGGAGACGCTGACCGACCCGTCCTACGCCGGCCAGATCATCACCTTCACTTTCCCCCATATCGGCAACGTCGGCACCAATCTGCAGGACATCGAGGCAACCTCGATCGCCGCGCGTGGCCTCGTGGTGAAGCAGGACGTCACCGAACCGTCCAACTGGAGATCGACTCAACACCTCGACGCCTGGCTCCGCGCCCGCGGCATCGCCGGCGTCTGCGGCGTGGACACTCGCGCCTTGACCATCCGCATCCGCGACGGCGGCCCGCCCACCGGCGTGCTGGCCTTCCCCGCCGACGGCCGCTTCGACCTGCCGGCGTTGCGCGCCCAGGCCGAGGCATGGCCGGGCCTGGAGGGGATGGATCTCGCCAAAGACGTCACCTGTCTCCAATCCTACGACTGGGACGAGTCATCCTGGGCCTGGCCCGAGGGGTTCAGCCGCCAGACCGACCCGAAGCGCCACGTGGTCGCGGTCGATTACGGCGCCAAGCGCAACATCCTGCGCTGCCTCGCCGCCGCCGGGTGCCGGGTGACCGTGGTCCCCGCGACCGCGACGGCCGAGGACATTCTGCGCCATCAGCCCGACGGCGTGTTTTTGTCGAACGGCCCCGGAGATCCGGCCGCGACGGGGGTATACGCGGTACCCGCGATCCAGGGCGTGCTGGCGAAGGGCGTTCCGGTGTTCGGGATTTGCCTCGGCCATCAGTTGCTGGCGCTGGCTCTGGGCGCGAAGACCTACAAGCTCGACCGCGGCCACCGCGGCGCCAATCAACCGGTCAGGGATCTGGTCACCGGCAAGGTCGAGATCACTTCGCAGAACCACGGTTTCGCTGTCGATCTGAACACGTTGCCGGCATCGGTCACGCCGTCGCACGTGTCGCTGTTCGACGGCACCAACGAGGGCCTTGCCTGCACCGACCGCCCGGCGTTCAGCGTGCAGTATCACCCCGAGGCGAGCCCAGGACCGACCGACAGTCATTATTTGTTCGAACGGTTTGTCGAGATGATCGACCGGCGGGCGTGAGATGGACGCGACGGCTCTGCTGCTGACCATCGCGTTCCGGCATCGGATCAACGAGCCGAACATCGAGATGGGGTTTGAGACGTTTGTCGCTCTGATCCGCGAACACCGTCACGGCCCGACTCGAGCGCGCCATCTTGTGCCGCACGATAACGATAGCGATAACCCGTTCCGGCCCGACCACGATTACGCGGCCGACGTTACCTTCGATGCCTTCCGCGCCGCGGTCGCCGCGTGCCTCCGCGATGGCCTGATCCGCGAGCCGATCCGCCTGCCCGAAGGCGCGTTGCAATGCCATTGGCGTCTGGAATTGACGTCGAACGGGGTGTCGATGGCTCGAGCCTTGCTCCAATCGGGCGAATATAAGCGGAGTGTGCAACAATGTCGCACACTCTGATAACTTTGCTGGAAATGGACCTCTCCTCAATCCGTTTGTCCCGGGCGTTGGAGGGAATCCATCGCGGTATGGAAGTTATCCCTGTGACGGGCACGTCAATGACGAGTGCGGTCCCCAATGGGCCGGAACTTTCCTTCGCGGATAAGGCGCCGGGTTTGGAACGTGCCACAAGGACGGGTTCGAGTGCGTTGAAACGCCAGCCAGGCTTTACCACGGAGAACCACGGAGTTGCACGGAGGTTCTTTAAGCCGTCACGCCGTGCGTCCACTCCGACGCCGGAATCGAATACACGTCGGCGAAAGCATTTTTTAAAAATTAACATCATGGAAGCAGCACCGCGTCAATGGATCGCACGATCGGCGCAAGGTCCGGTATCTCCGTGCGCCTCCGTGGTTCTCCGTGTTCTCCGTGGTAAAACCTGGCGATGCCGATCCGAAAGAATTGCCCATCAATTGGGTCACGCGCCATTCACCCTCGCGTCTGGCGATCGTCGGTAGGACGTCTCATGGATAACACCTATATCCTTGCGGCAATTTCGGGCGTCACGATTGTAACGGGCGCGGTTGTTACAGCGGTTCTGACATACCTCTTTACGAAACGGCGAGAACGCGAGGCTGATTGGAGAAAGTTGAAACTTGATCAATACAAGGAGTTCGTATCGGCTTTGTCGGGGATCGTTGAAGGTCGCGAAACACCGGAAGCACACCTGCGTTATGTGGACGCCGTAAACTCTTTAACACTGGTCGCTTCGCCTGACGTGCTGCGAGCACTCTATGCATATATGGATTATTCCAGAAATACCGATAAGACCCTCGAACAGCACGACAGAATCCTGACAAACCTTATGAATGCATTGCGTCAGGATGTGTATCCGCATCGTCATCGGGAAGATGTTTCCCAAACATTCCGGTTGATCACTGTTCCGCCGGACATGCGGTCCTCCCGCTCATTACGAGAAGAGAAGTAAACGATGCCAAAACGCACCGACATCCAGTCCATCATGATCATCGGCGCCGGGCCGATCGTCATCGGCCAGGCCTGCGAGTTCGACTATTCCGGCGCCCAGGCCTGTAAAGCCCTGAAGGCCGAGGGCTACCGGGTGATCCTGGTCAATTCCAACCCCGCCACCATCATGACCGACCCCGGCCTCGCCGACGCCACCTACGTCGAGCCGATCACGCCGGAGATCGTCGAGAAGATCATCGCGCGCGAGAAACCCGACGCCCTGCTCCCCACCATGGGCGGTCAGACGGCGCTCAACACCGCGATGAAACTGGACGCCAACGGCGCGCTGAAACGCCACGGCGTCGAACTGATCGGTGCCAAAGCCGAGGTCATCGACCGCGCCGAGGACCGGCTGAAATTCCGCGACCTCATGGCCGAAATTGGCATCGAATCTCCCCGCTCCGCCATCGCCCACACACTGGAGGAAGCCCGCGCCGCGCTCGCCAACACCGGGCTGCCCGCGGTGATCCGGCCGTCCTTTACTCTGGGCGGCACCGGCGGCGGCATCGCCTACAACAAGGAAGAATTCGAGCAGATCGTCGCCGGCGGCCTCGAAGCCTCCCCCACCACCGAAGTGCTGATCGAGGAGTCCATCGTCGGCTGGAAAGAATACGAGATGGAAGTCGTGCGCGACCGCGCTGACAATTGCATCATCGTGTGCTCGATCGAGAACGTGGACCCGATGGGCGTCCACACCGGAGACTCCGTCACGGTCGCGCCCGCGCTGACATTGACGGACAAAGAATACCAACGCATGCGGGACGCCTCGATCGCCTGCCTGCGCAAGATCGGCGTCGACACCGGCGGGTCTAACGTGCAATTCGGGCTCAACCCGGCCGACGGGCGCATGGTGATCATCGAGATGAACCCGCGCGTTTCGCGGTCGTCGGCGCTGGCGTCGAAGGCCACCGGGTTCCCCATCGCCAAGATCGCCGCCAAGCTGGCCGTCGGCTACACGCTGGACGAACTCGCCAACGACATCACCATGGTCACGCCGGCCAGTTTCGAGCCGACGATCGACTACGTCGTCGTCAAAATCCCTCGCTTCACCTTCGAGAAATTCCCCGGCACGCCGGCCCTTCTGACCACGTCGATGAAATCGGTCGGCGAAGCGATGGCCATCGGCCGCTCCTTCGCGGAAGCGCTGCAAAAGGGCTTTCGGAGTATGGAAACCGGCCTGTCCGGACTCGATCCGGTGGACCCGCCGGGCGACGGCGGCCCCGACGCGTTCCGGGCCGCCCTATCGCAGCCTCGCCCCGACCGGCTGCTGATGGCCGCGCAGGCCATCCGCGCCGGGCTGTCGATCGAGGACATCCACGACTGCTGCAAATTCGACCCCTGGTTTCTGCGCGAACTGGAACGCATCATCGAGGCCGAGCGCGCCGTCTCCGCCTTCGGCCTCCCCCGCGAGCCCGGCGCCCTCCGCCGTCTCAAAGCCCTGGGCTTTTCCGACAAGCGCCTGTCCGACCTCACCGGCAAAAAAGAGCCCGACATCGCCGCGCAACGCCTCAGTCTGGGCGTGCTCCCGGTCTATAAGCGCATTGACACCTGCGCCGCCGAGTTCGCCTCCGCCACGCCTTATATGTATTCGACCTACGAAGGCGGCTACGGCGTGCCCATCTGCGAGTCCGACCCGACCGATCGCCAGAAAATCATTATTCTGGGCGGTGGCCCAAACCGCATCGGCCAGGGCATCGAGTTCGACTATTGCTGCGTCCACGCGGCGTATGCTCTGAAGGACGCCGGGTTCGAGACCATCATGGTCAATTGCAACCCCGAAACGGTCAGCACCGACTACGACACCTCCGACCGCCTGTATTTCGAGCCGCTGACCGCCGAGGACGTCATCGCTTTGGTCCGCCGCGAGCAGCAAAACGGCACCGTTCTCGGCTGCATCGTGCAATACGGCGGGCAAACGCCGCTGAAATTGTCGCTGGCGCTGACCGCCGCCGGCATTCCCATCCTCGGCACCTCCGCCGACGCCATCGACGTCGCCGAGGACCGCGAGCGCTTCCAACTCCTGCTGCACAAACTGGGCCTTCTACAGCCGGAAAACGGCATCGCCCGCTCCGCGAAGGAGGCCGAGGAAATCACCGACCGCATCGGTTTTCCCGTCGTCATCCGCCCCAGTTACGTCCTTGGCGGCCGCGCGATGGAGATCGTCTACGACCGCACCGGGCTGCATCGCTACATGCGGGAAGCGGTCCGCGTCTCCGGCGACAACCCGGTGCTGATCGACCGCTACCTGAACGACGCGATCGAGGTCGATGTCGACTGCATCTGCGACGGCGAAACCGTCTACGTCGCCGGCGTCATGGAGCATATCGAGGAAGCCGGCATCCATTCCGGCGACTCGGCTTGCTCGTTGCCGCCCTATTCGCTGTCACCCTCGATGATCACCGAACTCAAGGCCGAGACCGAAGCCATGGCCAAGGCGATCGGCGTCGTAGGCCTGATGAACGTGCAATACGCCATCAAGGACGACACGATCTACGTGCTGGAGGTGAACCCTCGGGCGTCGCGGACGGTGCCGTTCGTGGCCAAGGCGACCGGCGTGCCGGTGGCGAAAATCGGCGCGCGGGTGATGGCGGGCGCGAAGCTCGCCACCGATTTCAAGCTGGACGACGACACGATCGCCCCGCACGTCGCGGTGAAGGAGGCGGTGTTCCCCTTCGCCCGCTTCCCCAACGTCGATACGATCCTCGGGCCGGAAATGAAATCCACCGGGGAAGTCATGGGCATCGACACCAGCTTCGAGCGCGCGTTCGCCAAATCCCAGCTCGGCGCCGGCGTGGTGCTGCCGGAACGCGGCACGGTGTTCCTGTCGGTGAAGGACGCCGACAAGAAGGGCCTGCCGCTGCTGGCGCGCCGCCTGACCGAGATGGGCTTCTCCATCCTGGCCACCAAAGGCACCGCCGCGCGGATCAAGGAAGCCGGATTTCCGGTCAAAACGGTCAATAAAGTGCTGGAAGGCCGGCCGCATTGCGTCGATGCGATCCGCTCGGGGGAGGTGCAGTTGGTGATCAACACCGCCTCCACTCCGCAATCGGTCGCCGATAGTTTCGAAATCCGCCGGTCGGCGTTGACGCATTTCGTGCCGCATTACACGACCATCGCGGGCGCGCGGGCCGCCGTGCACGCGATCGCGGCGCTGAAGACCGGAACCCTTGAAGTCGCGCCCCTGCAATCCTACTTTCGCGGATCGTTCTAACGTGTATCGTTGGCGCGCCCCTCGTCATGGCCCCGCTGGCTCGGCCTGCCCGTCTCGGTCCTCGCGTCCCGGCTCCTCATCACGGCCGGGGCCGATCGACTCCTCCCTTCCGTCATGGCCGGGCTTGACCCGGCCATCTGTCGAGCCAGGGTGTGGGATCGGATGACCGCGGCGGCCCGACGACTGGACCGAGGCTCGGCGATGACGCGGGCGGAGGAACCCGGTTCCCAGCGAGCCGGTGCGTGTTACCGTGATCCGGCCGCCACCGGGTCGCGGCCAAAGGCGATGGCGGGCTTGCGACCGGGACGAACAGGGACCGGACGAACAAAGACTGGGACTAATCCAGGTCCGCCATCCGGGCGGACGTATTGAAGGACCACGACGTGCAGAAGTTTCCGATGACCGCCCCGGGACTACAGCGGCTGGAAGACGAGCTTCGCCAGCTCAAATCCCAGGAGCGCCCATCCATCATCCGCGCGATCGCCGAGGCGCGCGCGCATGGAGACTTGTCGGAAAACGCCGAATACCACGCCGCGCGCGAACGCCAGTCCTTCATCGAAGGCCGCATCGCGGAGCTTGAGGAGGTCACGTCCTCCGCCGAGGTCATTGACCCCTCCTCGCTGACCGGCGACCACGTGAAGTTCGGCGCCCATGTCTGGCTGGTCGATGAGGAGACCGAAAAAGAAACGTCCTATCAGATCGTCGGCGTGCATGAGGCCGACATCAAGGCCGCGCGGCTATCGATCTCCTCGCCGCTGGCGAAGGCGCTGATCGGCAAGAAGGTCGGGGAGTCGATTTCCGTCCCGGCGCCGGGCGGCGATCGTTCGTACGAGATTCTCGGCATCAAGTTCCTGTAAGAGACGCGCATGATCACGCTCGCCGACGTAGAGGCGGCGGCGAAGCGCGTCTCCGGTCTCGTGGTGCGCACGCCGACTGTCGCCAGCCATGCCATATCCGCCGCGACCGGCGCCGACGTGGCGCTGAAACTCGATAATCTCCAGGTGACCGGGGCGTTCAAGGAACGTGGCGCGGCGAACCGGCTGGCGCTGCTGAGCGCGGATGAGCGGGCGCGCGGCGTGATCGCCATGTCGGCCGGGAATCATGCCCAGGCGGTGGCGCGGCACGCGAAGCTGCTGGGGATACCGGCGACGATCGTCATGCCGAAATTCACGCCGGCGACCAAGGTGACGCGGACCGCCGCTTGGGGCGCTGAAGTCGTGCTGCATGGCGAGAGCCTGGCTGAGGCCGCCGCGCACGCGCTGCGTCTGGCGGAAATGCATCAGCGCGTGTTCGTGCATCCGTATGACGATCCGGCGGTGATCGCCGGTCAGGGCACTCTGGCGCTGGAACTGCTGGCGGACGCGCCCGACCTGGATGCTCTGGTCATTCCGGTCGGCGGCGGCGGGTTGATCGCCGGCTGCCTGATCGCGGCCACCGCGATGAAGCCCGGCATCGCGATTTATGGCGTCGAGGTCGAGGCTTACGCCCCGATGGCGCAACGCCTGGCGGGCCGCGCGGTCTCGGTCGGCGGCGCCACGATCGCCGAGGGCATCGCGGTGCGCGACATCGGCGAGGTGCCGTTCGAAATCGTCCGGCGCCGCCTGACCGACGTACTGGTGGTGCCGGAACGCGCCGTCGAGGAAGCTATCGGCCTGCTGGTCGAAGGCGCGAAAACCGTCGCCGAGGGGGCCGGCGCGGTTGGCGTCGCGGCGCTTCTGACCTTCCCCGAGCGATTCCGCGGCAAGAAGATCGGCGTGCCGATCACCGGCGGCAACATCGACGCGCGCATCCTGTCCGACGTGTTGCTGCGCACGTTGCTGCGCGACGGCCGCCTGCTGCGGCTGCATCTGGCGATCCCCGACCGGCCGGGCGTGCTGGCCGACATCGCCGGCAAGATCGGCGACCGAGGCGGCAACATCATCGAGGTCTCGCACCAGCGGCTGCACGCTGTGTCGTCGGTGCAGGCCGCTGAACTGGAGGTCATGGTCGAGGCCCGCGATCCGGCGCACGCCGCCTCGATCGTCGAGGCGCTGGAGGCGGCGTATGTGGTCCGGCGGGTGTGACGCGGCGCTCCGGCCCCTTATCGTCATGGCCGGGTCTGACCCCATAAGCATCAAGATAAGGCCGGCGAGCGGAGAACCTTCCTCCGAACGTCATCCTCGGGCTCGACCCGAGGATCGGCCAGCCCAGACACCTTGCCCGACTTTCGACGTCCTTGGCGTGTCGAGAGATCCTCGGGTCGAGCCGGAGGATGACGGGGGAAACGAACAATTTCGTTCACAGTGGCCATCTTGATGCCTATGGCGCCTGACCCGGCCATCCTGACCAGCACCGAGCCTTGAGTGGTCCGCGATCTCCGCCTGCGCCGCCACGCGACAAAATCCGTCCAGAATCTGGAAGCATTCGCCGCCGGATCGTGCCATGAGACAATCGTGAACCATGTCGCGACCGTGCGTCGCAACATTTCAGCAACCTTTCCCTGTCAGGCAGTCGCCGAACCTTGGATCCCCGCCCACGGACCCCGCAATGACCTCTCGCCCATCGCACCTGAACGATCTGGAAGCCGAAAGTATCTACATCCTGCGCGAAGTCGCGGCGCAGTCGGCTCGTCCGGTGCTGCTTTATTCGATCGGCAAGGATTCCTCGGCGCTATTGCATCTGGCGCGTAAGGCGTTCTTTCCGGCGCGGCCGCCGTTTCCGTTTCTGCACATCGATACGACCTGGAAATTCCGCGACATGATCACGTTTCGCGACGCCACCGCGAAACGACTGGGTCTCGATCTCCGGATCCACACAAACCCCGACGGATTAAAGCAAGGCATCAACCCGTTCGATCACGGCGGCGCCTATACGCAAATCATGAAAACCGACGCGCTGAAGCAGGCTTTGACCGAAGGCAAATACGACACCGCGATCGGCGGCGCGCGGCGCGACGAAGAACGCTCCCGTGCGAAAGAGCGGATATTTTCCGTCCGCGGCCCAGGACACACGTGGGAGCCGAAACGGCAGAGGCCGGAGCTTTGGCATCTTTACAACGGCAACCTCGCGCCGGGCGAGACGTTGCGGGTTTTTCCATTGTCAAATTGGACCGAACTGGATGTCTGGACTTACATTCAGTCCGAAGGAATTGACGTGGTGCCACTTTATTTCGCCGCCGAGCGGCCGACCGTGATCCGCGAAGGCCAGCTTATCGTTGTCGATGACGACAGGATGCGGCTCGCTCCGGGCGAGAAGCCGGTGCCGCGTATGGTGCGGTTTCGTTCCCTGGGCTGTTACCCCTTATCCGCCGCCGTCGAATCGGACGCGGCGACCATCGACGACATCGTCGCCGAAATGCGCACCACCCGCATGTCGGAACGAGCCGGCCGGCTGATCGATCAGGAACAAGGATCCTCGATGGAGCGCAAAAAGCGCGAGGGTTACTTCTGATGCCGGATTCTTTATTGCGCGTATTGACGTGCGGCAGCGTGGATGATGGCAAGTCGACCCTGATCGGCCGGTTGCTGTTCGAGTGTGGCTCGATCCCCGACGACGTGATGCGGGCGCTGGAGCGCGACTCGATCCGCTTTGGCACCGTTGAAGGCGGCGTCGATTACGCGCTTCTGGTGGACGGTTTGGAAGCGGAACGAGAGCAAGGCGTCACGATCGACGTCGCTTACCGGTTCTTCGAAACGCCGCGACGTCGGTTCATCCTGGCGGATACGCCCGGTCATCAGCAATACACGCGCAACATGGCGACCGGCGCCTCGACCGCCGACCTGGCCATCCTGCTGGTCGACGCGCGCAACGGGTTGCTGGATCAGACCAGGCGTCACGCGGCGATCGCGTATCTGTTGGGCATTCGCTCGGTGGTGCTCGCGGTCAACAAGATGGACCTGGTGGGCTTCGATCAGTCGGTGTTCGACGCAATCGTCGATGGGTTCGACAAGCTACGCGGCCAGTTGGGCGGGCTGTCGGTCACCGCGATCCCGATTTGCGCCCGCGACGGCGACAACGTCACCTCGGTGAGTGCCCTGATGCCGTGGTACAGCGGCGAACCGCTGCTGGCCGTGCTGGAAAAAGCCGAGCCGCCGTCTCAGGCGACCGGAAGGCCATCGCGGTTTCCGGTGCAATACGTCAACCGGCCGGATCAATCGTTTCGCGGTTATGCCGGCACTCTGTCAGCCGGAACGATCCGGGTCGGCGACAAGCTGATCAACGCGGCGGCACGGACCGAGGCCAAGGTCGCTCGCATCGTCACCATGGACGGCGACCGGCCGGAAGCGCACGCCGGCCAGCCGGTGACCTTGGTGCTGGATCACGAAATCGACGTGTCGCGCGGCGATATCCTGGCCGCCGATCCGCCGCCGATACTCGCCGATCAGATCAACGCCTGGGTTGTGTGGATGGACGAAACGCCGCTGTTCCGTGGCCGCGCGTATCAGTTCATGCTCGGAACCAAATCCGTGGTCGGCACCGTCACCGACATCACAAATCGGCTCGATATCGATACGTTACGCGAAATCGGCGTCCGAGAACTGGGCCTGAACGAAATCGGCCGCGTATCGATTTCGCTGTCGCATCCGGTTGCCTGCGAGCCGTACGCGGAAAGCCGCGATCTGGGCGGGTTCATTCTGATCGATCGCCTGACGATGGGCACGGTCGGCGCGGGGATGATCACCGACATTCGCGCCGGCCGCACCAACGTGGTGTGGCACCGGCTGGACGTGGACAAACAGGCCCGCGCGCGATTGAACCGGCAGAAGCCCGCGGTGCTGTGGTTCACCGGCCTGTCCGGTGCCGGCAAATCCACCATCGCCAATCTGGTGGAAAAGCAGTTGCTGGCGCTTGGCCATCACACGATGACGCTCGACGGCGACAATGTCCGGCACGGATTGAACCGCGATCTGGGCTTTAGCGAGGCCGACCGCGTCGAAAACATCCGCCGCATCGCCGAGGTCTCCAAACTGTTCGTAGAAGCCGGACTGATCGTTCTGGTGTCGTTTATCTCCCCGTATCGAAACGAACGCATGCTGGCGCGAGAATGTGTCGAAGCTGGCGAGTTCGTGGAAATCTTCGTCGATACGCCAGTTGAAGAATGTGCGCGCCGCGATCCGAAGGGGCTTTACCAGAAAGCCTACGCCGGGCAGATCCGCGACTTCACCGGAGTCGACGCGCCGTACGAAGAACCGCTCGATCCGGAAATTCGCCTGCGCACAATTGAGGGATCTCCTGAAGACCTGGCCGGCCGGGTGATCGCGGACCTGCGCGCCCGTGGCATCATCCTCTGACGCGGACACGCTCGACGCGATCGCCGCCGAGGCGCGCGCCTGTTCCGTTTGCTCCGGGGTCTTGCCGTTGGGCCCGCGCCCGGTGTTCCGGGTGTCCGTCACCGCGCGTGTGCTGATCATCGGTCAGGCGCCCGGCACCAAAGTGCATGAGACCGGCATTCCGTGGAACGATCCGTCCGGCGAACGGCTGCGCGGCTGGTTGATGATGGATCGAGAGCTATTTTACGACGTCAGCCGGATCGCGATCGTTCCGATGGGATTGTGTTATCCGGGCCGGTTGCCGAATGGCGGCGATGCCCCGCCACGCCGCGAATGCGCGCCGCTCTGGCAGAGCCGGCTTCTGGGCGCGATGCCGGAGATCCGCCTGACGTTGCTGGTAGGAAGCTACGCGTTGACCCACGTTCTGGGGAAAGGCCCGATGAGCGAACGGGTGGCTGCTTTCCGGGACCATCTGCCGCGGTTCTTTCCGTTGCCGCATCCATCGTGGCGCACCACCGCGTGGGAGCGCAAAAATCCGTGGTTCCAGGCTGAGGCTTTGCCGGAGTTGCGGCGCGCGGTCGAGGCGGCGCTCAGTTGAAGTCCGCCGCCTGGTCTCGTCATGCGCGATGGGCTGATGCCGCGATAGGTTACCGGGTCGAGCCCCATCAGCGCTATCATGGTGTTGTCGATCAAGCGGCATGGTAGATGATCCGTCATGGTCTGGCTCGACCGGACCATCGGCACAATCACACCTGTGAGAGCGATTTTGGGGACACCGATGGTCCGGTCGAGCCGGACCATGACGGGTTATCAACGGTAATGTCTCGTATTCGACATCAGCCGACGACACAGCTTAAATTCCGTAATCCGCGAGGTCCGGCGTCATCGCCTCGATGACGAAATCCACGAACGCGGCGGGCGCGTCCAGATAAAACTCCTTGTCGGAATAGCGGCCGACGCTGGCCTCCATTCCATGCGCGGCGGCCCATTCAACCAGATCTTCCAGCGCCGCCTGGGGCGTCTCGCTCAGGAACGACACCTGGGATCGGAGCTTGTCCTGGTCCCGCGCGGCCGTTTCGCTCCGGCTGAATTGCAGGTCCACGTTGGCGCCGGGTTGGCGCAGCCAGATCGACCGCTCCGTCCGGCGCAATTCGACAAAGCCGAGCTTTGCTTTGAACATTTCGACGACGGTCTCGAAATATCGGGGGTTTACCCGGTTGGCGACGTGATTGAACCGCATGGGTGGCGACCTCTCTGGCACGACCCAGTATGTCACCGCACCCGACCGTTCACCAGGCGATTTGTCCGCCGTCGAACGGCCCCACACGCCAAAGAAACCCGGCGGTAAGCCCAGATTCAGTCCAGGCTTTGGTCATCTCCGACCATAAGTTTGGTGTCGCGGCGGCGAGCACTTCAATGGTCTCGGGTCGCACTTCGATGATGTCGGTGAACAGGTCAACGGGCCAGTCCAGATCGGGAACACGCACGATAGCCTCCTTTTGAGTTGAGCCCAGGCTACCGGCTGTTCGCCCGCTTTGTCTGTGAAGTCGTTCACACCTCGTGCTTTTTCCATAACCTCCTGGGCACCCCCGGGGCTTGCCAGGAACCCGGCGCCGCGGGAGCATCCGGCGCAAGACACGACGGGGGAAACGCACCGATGAAATATGATCTTCTGCTGACCGGCGGCGACGTGATCGATCCCGCGGCCAATCTTCGCGGCATCATGGATATCGGCATCGCCGGGGGCAAAATCGTCGCGGTCGCGCCGTCGCTGCCCGCCACCGAAGCCCTCCGCGCCATCTCCGCCAAAGGCTTTCTCGTCACTCCTGGGCTTGTCGACATTCACGCTCACGTCTTCGTCAACGCGCACGACATGGGCGGTCACACCGATCAGCATTGCCGTTGCAGTGGCGTCACGACGTTGTGCGACGCCGGCAGCACCGGATCGTCGAATTTCGCCGGCCTGCGCCATATGCTGGATCACGAGGTCCGCACCCGGGTTCGCGCCTTCGTCAATCTGTCGGCGATCGGCATCACCGGGACCTCGCGCGGCGGCGAGCTGTCGCATTTCCCCTATGCCGATCCCGAGGGTTGCGCGCGCACCATCACCGAAAATCCCGATCTCGCGATCGGGGTTAAGTTGAGGTACGGTCCAGGCCTGGTGTGGGAGTACTCGGCGGAGCCGGTGAAGCTGGCGAGGAAGACGGCGGACATGGCGGGCGGCGTGCCGATGATGATGCACATCACCGACTCGCCGATCCCGTTGCCGGATCTGATCGAGCACATGAAGCCCGGCGACATCGTCACGCATTGTTATCATGGCCGGGCGAACGGCATCATGGGGCAGGAAAAGCAGTTCCTGTTGAAGGAAGTGGTGGAGGCGCAGCGCGCCGGCATTATCTTCGACTGCGCGCACGGACGGAACCATTTCAGCTTCCGCATGATCGAGAAAGCGTTGGATCAAGGGTTTTTGCCTGACACGATCTCCACCGACCTGACGGTGACCAGCGCCACAAAAGGCCCGGTGTGGGATTTGCCGACCACCATGTCGAAATTGTTGCATTTCGGCATGTCGCTGGAGGAGGTCGTGCGCCGCTCGACGTCCGCTCCGGCGAAGATCATGGGGTATGAGGGGACGGTCGGCACGCTGAAGCCTGGCGCCAACGCGGATATCTCGGTATTCGAACTGCGTGACGGCAACTTCGAGATGACCGACAGCGAGCGCGAAACCGTCACGGCGAAGCGGCGGTTGATCGCGCAACTGACGTTGAAGGATGGGCGGGTTTGGTATGAGCGTCCGGTGGCGTAACTAAGCGTCCGCAACAATTATCGCTTCGGTTGAGCCTTCCCCCAGTCGTCATCCCCGGGCTTGACCCGGGGATCAATCACCGCACGACGGCGCTGATAGTGATCCTCGGGTCAAGCCCCATAGGCGCTAAAATAGTGTCGCGGATTGAACGGCACCGTTCGTTCATCGTCATGGTCCGGCTCGACCGGACCATCGTTCTCCCCAAAATCGCTCTCACCAGTGTGTTGATGCCGATGGTCCGGTCGAGCCGGACCATGACGAGGGATCGG
>Ga0182030_10001509_pt1 | contig 48057 bp, 42 predicted proteins | sample 812S3MmetaG_FD_121299 | JGI IMG/M metagenome (GOLD analysis project Ga0182030, IMG submission 121299) | Permafrost microbial communities from Stordalen Mire, Sweden - 812S3M metaG (Illumina Assembly) | ecosystem: Environmental > Terrestrial > Soil > Wetlands > Permafrost | place: Sweden... | reverse complement strand
TGCGCGATAAAATCGTCGACGCCGGCCTCGCCGGCGATGGCCGCCGCGGTGATCGGATTGTCGCCGGTCACCATGACCGTCTTGATCCCCATGGCCCGCAGCGCGGCGAAGCGCTCCTTGATGCCGGGTTTGACGATGTCTTTCAGATGCACGACGCCGAGCAGACAGCCATTGTCACAGACGGCGAGCGGCGTGCCGCCCGAACGGGCAATCACGTCGACAGCCCTGCTAAATTCGTCCGGCGCATGTTCCGCCGTCAGGCCCGCTTGCGCGAGAATGGCGTCCACGGCGCCCTTGCGCAGGCTGCGCCCGGCGACATCGAGCCCGGATATGCGGGTCTGCGCCGAGAAGGGGACCACCTTCATGTCGGCGCTCAAGGGAGGAGCGACCACGCCATAGCGACTCGTGGCGAGCGCGACGATCGAGCGGCCCTCCGGCGTTTCGTCGGCGAGCGAGGCCAGCAGCACGGCTTCGGCGAGTTCGCGCTCGCCGACGGCGCCCATGGGAATGAACTCATCGGCCATGCGGTTGCCGAAGGTGATCGTGCCGGTCTTGTCGAGCAGCAGCGTGTCCACGTCGCCGGCGGCTTCCACCGCGCGGCCGGAGGTGGCGATGACGTTGAAGCGGATCAAGCGGTCCATGCCGGCGATGCCGATCGCCGACAGCAGCCCGCCGATGGTCGTCGGAATGAGGCAGACCAGCAGCGCGATCAGCACGCTGACCGACAGCGTCGTTCCCGAATAGACGGCGAGCGGCCACAGCGTCACGCAGACGATCAGAAAGATGATGGTGAGACCCGACAGCAGGATCGACAGCGCCAGCTCGTTGGGCGTCTTCTGGCGCTGTGCGCCTTCGACCAGCGCGATCATCCGGTCGATGAAGGTCGAGCCCGGCGCCGCGCTGATGCGCACCTTGATCCAATCGGACAGAACCGTCGTGCCGCCGGTGACGGCGGAGCGGTCGCCGCCGGCCTCGCGGATGACCGGCGCCGATTCGCCGGTGATCGCCGATTCATTGACCGAGGCGACGCCCTCGATCACCTCGCCGTCGCCGGGAACAATGTCGCCGGCTTCGACCAGCACGACATCGCCGATCCTAAGATCGAGCGCCGAGACGCCCTCGACCACCTCTTTCAGGCCGCTCTTGCCGGCGGGGTCGATCAACCGCTTGGCGTGTGTTTCGCTGCGGGTGCGGCGCAGCGCGTCGGCCTGCGCCTTGCCGCGTCCCTCGGCCACCGCTTCCGCGAAATTGGCGAACAGCACGGTGAACCACAGCCACGCCGCGATCTGGCCGGTGAAGGGCGCGGCGCCCGTGTGGGCGATCACATCGCGCGCGAAAAACACGGTCACGACGGCCGAGACGACCTCGGTGACGAAGATCACCGGATTCTTGGCGAGTTGGCGCGGATCGAGTTTTTTCACGGCGTCCAAAGCGGCGCGCTTCAGGATGTTTCCATCGAACAGGCCAGGCGCCGCGACTTTGGCAGACATGGAATTCTCCGTTAAAACGTCTTGCCGGCCAGCATCAGGAAATGCTCGACGATCGGCCCGAGCGCCAGCGCCGGGAAATATTGCAGCAGATAGAGAATGACGATCACGCCGAGCAGCAGGCCGATGAACAGCGGCCCATGCGTCGGGAAGGTGCCGGCGGAGGGCGGCGCCTTCTTCTTGCCGGCGAAGGAGCCGGCGAGCGCCAGAACGGGGAGCGCATAGGCGAAGCGCCCGAGGAACATCGCAAGGCCGAGCGTCGTGTTGAACCACGGCGTATTGCCGCTCAGGCCCGCGAAGGCCGAGCCGTTGTTGGCCGTCGTCGAGGCGAAGGCGTAGAGAATTTCCGACAAGCCGTGCGGTCCGAAATTGCCGAGGCTGTCGAGCGCGGTTTTGAGCAACACCGAAGCCGCCGAGAAGCCAAGCACGGTGAGCGGATAGACCAGCACCGCCAGCATGGCGAGCTTCATCTCGCGCGCCTCGATCTTCTTGCCGAGATATTCCGGCGTGCGCCCGACCATCAGCCCCGCGACGAACACCGCGATGACGACGATGACCAGAAAGCCATAGAGACCCGCGCCGACGCCGCCGGGCGAAATGCAGCCAAGCAGCATGTTGAAGAGCGGGACCAGACCGCCGAGCGGCGTCATGGAGTCATGCATCGCATTGACGGCGCCGGTGCTGGTGCCGGTGGTGGCAGTAGCGAAAAAGGCGCTCATCGCGACGCCGAAGCGCGTTTCCTTGCCCTCCATATTGCCGGCGGCGGAATCGACGCCAAGTTCGGTCAGCAAGGGATTGCCCGCGGCCTCCGCCCAATAGGCGACAAGGATGCCGACGCCGAGCACGATCGACATGGCGACGGCGATGGCGCGCCCCTGCCGCTCGTCGCCGACGGCCCGGCCGAACGCGAACACCGTCGCGAAGGGAACGACCAGAATCGCCCAGATCTCCAGCATATTGGAGAAGGCGTTGGGATTTTCGAACGGATGCGCGGAATTGGCGTTGAAGAAGCCGCCGCCGTTGGTGCCGAGTTCCTTGATCGCTTCCTGGCTCGCCACGGGACCCATCGAAATGATTTGCTTGGCGCCCTCCAGCGTCGTCGCCTCGACGGCGCCCGTCAATGTCTGCGGCGCGCCGAGCGCGACCAGCGCGATGGCGACGACGATCGCCAGCGGCAACAAAATATAGAGCGTCGCCCGCGTCATATCGACCCAGAAATTGCCCACCGTCGGCGAGACGGCGCGCGAAAAGCCGCGCGTCAGCGCGAAGGCTATCGCGAGGCCGGTCGCGGCGGAAAGGAAGTTATGGACGGTCAGCCCCAGCATTTGCGTGAGATGACTCATCGTCGTCTCGCCGCCGTAGTTCTGCCAATTGGTGTTGGTGATAAAGCTGAGCGAGGTGTTGAAGGCGAGGTCGGGCGCCACGCCGTCGAAGCCTTGCGGATTCAGCGGCAGCACATGCTGCAGTCGCTGCAACGCGTAAAGCGAGAGGAAGCCGACGAGGCTGAAGGCCAGCATCGACAGGGTGTAAACGAACCAGCTCTGCTCGCGCGCCGGCTCCACGCCCGAAAGCCGGTAGAACAAGCGCTCCACCGGCGCCGCGACGCGCGACAAGGCGACGCGTTCGCCCTCCATGACGCGGAGAATATAGCCGCCGAGCGGAACGGCGGCCGCAAAGACCAGCAGCAGCGTCACAACGATCTGCAACATGCCTGTCATGGACATTCGAAGGCTCCATTCCTAATGCTAAGCGTCCCGTCCTAATTCTAATCGTCCCGCTCAGAAATCTTCGGGATGAAGCAGCGTGTAGAGAAGAAAGACGCCAAGCAGGACGGCGACGGCCAGTCCGACGAGGGGTTCGAGCATGACGCGCCTCCGATCAAAGACTCGCGCAAACGCGCGCGTAAGCGGCGATCACGACGAAAAGAACGACGCCGAGACCCACGAAGACGAGATCGGACATGGTCGTCTGCTCCTCTTTTTCCTGGACGGGAACATGGTCGGGCGCGCGTCAGGGGTCAATGATCAAAACAGGCGCCGCGCATAAGGAATTTATGAGGACCGCGCCGCCAGCGGCCAGAGGATCGAAAATCCTCGAAGAGGCCTCAGGCGCGGATGACCTTCGGCGCGATATTGTGCAACTGATGGTCGGCGCTGTCGAAGAAGCGCCGCAGATTGCGCGCCGCCTGACGGATGCGCTGCTCGTTTTCGACCAGCGCGAGGCGCAAAAATCCTTCGCCATATTCGCCAAAGCCAACGCCCGGCGCCACCGCGAGATCGGCCTTTTCGATCAGCAGGCTCGAAAATTCGAGGCTGCTCAGGCCGGAGAAGCGTTCCGGCACGGGCGCCCAGGCGAACATCGAGGCGCTCGGCGCCGGGATCGGCCATCCCGCCTGACCAAAACTTTCGACCATCACGTCGCGGCGCTTTTTATAGATCGCGCGCATCTCCTTGATGCAGTCGTCGGGGCCGTTCAGCGCCGTCGCCGCCGCCACTTGGATTGGCGTAAAGGCGCCGTAATCGAGATAGCTCTTGACCCGCGCCAGCGCCGCGCAAAGACGCTCGTTGCCGACGGCGAAGCCCATGCGCCAGCCGGCCATCGAAAAGGTTTTCGACAGCGAGGTGAACTCCACCGTCACGTCGACAGCGCCTTGAACCTGCAACACCGACGGCGGCGGCTCGCCCTCGAAATAAACCTCGGCATAGGCGAGGTCCGAGAGCACGAAAATCTCGTGCCGCTTGGCGAAGGCCACCAGATCCTTGTAAAAATCGAGCGAGGCGACCGTCGCGGTCGGATTGGCGGGATAGCAGACCACGACTCCGATGGGCTTCGGGATCGAATGTTTGACGGCGCGCTCCAGCGCCTCGAAGAATTGCGGCGTCGGATCGGCCGGCACGGAGCGAATGACCCCGCCCGCCATCAGAAAACCGAAGGCGTGGATCGGATAGGACGGATTGGGCACCAGCATCACGTCGCCCGGGGCGGTGATCGCCTGCGCCATATTGGCGAAGCCTTCCTTGGAGCCCAGCGTTGCGACGACCTGGGTGTCGGGGTTGAGCGAGACGCCGAAGCGGCGCTGATAATAATTGGCCTGGGCGCGGCGCAGTCCGGCGATGCCCTTGGAGGCGGAGTAGCGGTCGGTGCGGGGGCGCCCCGCCGTTTCGACCAGCTTGTCGATCACATGCCTCGGCGCCGGCAAATCGGGATTGCCCATTCCGAGATCGATGATGTCGGCGCCGCCGGCGCGCGCCTTGGCCTTCAGGCGGTTGACCTGCTCGAAGACATAAGGGGGCAGGCGCTTGATGCGATAGAAATCCGACATTTAGGGGTTCCGATAGTGATTTGGGGCGGTTCTGTTCGGCTGTTGGCATTTTGGCCGAGGCGCAGCGGCCTTCAACTGGCTTGGCCTTCAATTGGCTTGGCCTTGCGGCGGCTTGGTCCCGGCGGCGCGCCGCGGCGCGGGGCGAGGCGCCGGATCGGGCGCGGCCACCCGCGCGCCGGCGCGCCGGTTTTGCGCTAGCGCGCTTTCGAGTTCTGCGCCCAGCGCATCCAACTGCGCCGGGGTCTTTTTCTTCTCCGACTTTTCGGTCGGCTTCATCGGCTGGTAGTCCAGCGAACCGGGGGCTGGACGCGAACGCACGACAAAATCCGCGGCGGCCGGCGGCTCCTGCCGCAGATGGAGCGCGTCCAGAACATCGCCGACGACCGCCCCGGGGGAATTCGCCTCTTGAGCGGAGGCGGAGGCGCAAAGGCCCCACAGAACGAGCCCGGCGGCAAACGCCACCGCGACGCGGCGGCGCGCCGACGCCGCACCCCCTGTGTCACATTGCCGCGCCGCCGCGCAGGCATAAGGGAGCGCATAGGGATTTGGGCGTTGGCGCATTCGCACAATTGATTGGCCCGTTACGGCGTGCGTCACTAAAGACATAATGCTAACCTACCAGACTCTGGCGCGCCTCGCTACTGGCGGCGCCTCCATGGAAGACGAAGAAGAACAGGACCGAACATGACCGCCGATCGCGACACGGAAACGGCGCCTGAACGGGCCAATGCGCGAGCCGCCAGCCCCGCGCCCAGCGCCTCCCGAGGCAAAATGACCAAGAAGCACACCGGCAAGGGCAAAAGCGACCGGAGCCAAGAACGCACGGCCGCGACGACGGCGCCCTCGATCCCGCCGACCAAAGCAGCGACGGTTCAGGAAACGGCGAAAGCGCCCGAGCCTCTGAACGCCTCGGGCGTGGCCAAGCCAGCCGAAGTCGTCGTCGCGGGGGAATTCGATACGGCGGCGGAGAATTTGGCCAAACTCGTCGATCAGGGACGCCGCGTCATGGCGGCGGCGATGAGCGCCCCCGACCTCGCCGAGACGCGCAGCGAACTCGCGGTGAATGTCGCCGACGCCACCAAGACGCTGGGCGTCGTCGCCGAATATTGGATGATGCAGCCCGAACGCACCGCGAAGGCGCAGGCCGATCTGATCAGCGGCCTCACCGATATTTGGAGCCAAACGCTGCACCGTTTTTCCGGCGAGGAGGCGCCGCCGATCGTGCCGCCAGACCCCTCCGACAAGCGTTTCTCCTCGCCCGATTGGAACAATAATCCGTTTTTCGACTGTCTGCGCCAATCCTATACGCTGGCCACGCATTGGGCGAACGACATGGTGGAGCGCACCGAGGGGCTCGACCCGCAGACGAAAGCCAAGGCGGCCTTCTATACGCGCCTGATCTCCAGCGCCATGTCGCCGTCCAATTTCGTGGCGACCAACCCCGAATTGCTGCGCGCGACGCTGGAGGCGCGCGGCGGCAATCTGGTGCGCGGCATGGAAATGCTGGCCGAGGATCTCGCGGCGGGCGGCGGCACGCTGAAAATCCGCCAGTCCGACGACAGCAAATTCCAGCTTGGCGTGGATATGGCGACGACTCCCGGCAAGGTGATCCTGCGCAACGAGTTGATGGAGTTGATCCAATATGCGCCGACGACGCCGGATGTTTACGCGCGCCCGCTGTTGATCGTCCCGCCCTGGATCAACAAATTCTACGTGCTCGATCTCAACCGCGAAAAAAGCTTCGTTCGTTGGGCGACGGCGCAGGGACTGACGGTGTTTATCGTTTCCTGGGTCAACCCCGACGAGAGCCAGGCCGAGTTGGGTTTCGAAGCCTATATGCACGACGGCGTGCTTGCGGCGCTCGATGCGATCGAACTCGCCACCGGCGAGAAGCAGGTCGCGGCGGCGGGCTATTGCGTCGGCGGCACGCTGCTCGCCGCGACGCTGGCCTATATGGCCGCCAAGGGCGACAAGCGCATCGACAGCGTGACTTTCTTCGCGACGCAGGTCGATTTCTCGGAAGCTGGCGACATGCAGATTTTCGTCGACGAGGCGAAGCTCGCGGCGCTCGAAGACGCCATGGCCAAGACCGGCTATCTCGACGGGGTCAAGATGGCCAACACTTTCAACCTGCTGCGCCCCAATGAACTGGTCTGGAACTATATCGTCAACAATTACGTGAAGGGCGTCGACCCGGCGGCGTTCGATCTTTTGGCCTGGAACGCCGACAGCACCCGCATCCCGCGCGCCAACCATTCGTTCTACCTGCGCAACTGCTATCTCGAAAATAATCTTACGCGCGGCGAGATGGTGATCGACGGCGTGAAGCTCGATCTGAAAAAGGTCACGACCCCGATCTACGAAATCGCCGCCAAGGAGGACCATATCGCGCCGGCGCGTTCGGTGTTCATCGGCGCGAAATATTTCGGCGGCCCGGTCAAATACGTGCTCGGCGGCGCCGGCCATATCGCCGGCATCATCAATCCGCCGGAGAGGGACAAATACCAATATTGGATGGGCGGACCGCCGGTCGGCTCCTACGACGATTGGCTGAAATCCGCGACGGAAACCAAGGGCTCTTGGTGGCCGGACTGGATCGCCTGGCTGACCGCGCAGGCGCCCAAAAAAGTTCCCGCGCGAGAACCTGGCGCCGGCAAGCTCAAGCCCGTCGGCGACGCGCCGGGGGATTATGTCAAGGTGAAGGCGTGACGCTCTCCTCCATGTGAGGAGGAGAGCATCGCTTTTATTCCGCCGGCGGCGCCTCGGCGACAGCTTCGGGCTCGGCGTCGGCGGTGAGCGCGGGCGGCGCGACGGCGGATTTTCTCGCCTCCCACCATTTCGCGACCAGACGCCACCACGGGTCGCCGACATGCAGATGATAACGCAGCGGCGTCTTGATGATCGCCAGCACCAGCCCGATGCTGAACAGGCACCAAACCGCCGGCCATTCATTGATGTTGTTGGTGGTCAGCGCCGCGACGAAGGGGCCGGCGACATATGAAAACAGCGTGAAGCGCCAACTGCCGATCAGCGCCGGCAGCAAGAAGGCGGTCAGCGGATAGGACAGAAAGCCGCGCCCGAGCCAGGCGTTGTCGGCCATGCTGTTGCCGATGCCGTTGGTCGGCACGAGCCAGGCGAGATGCCATTCCCCGCGCACGGTGCAGAGGAACTCCCCGCACAGCGGACGCCCAATCTGGCAGTGGCCGGCCCAATTGAAGGGATAGAGCTGCACCAGCATCGCGATGGCGCCGACGAAACAGGCGGCGTAGGTTATCGGCGCGACCTTGCGCGCAGCGTCCTTCGGCATGAAGTAGAGCGCCACCGAATTGATGAAGAACGGCTGAAAGGCTATGTGCAAATAGCCAAACAGCGTCATCATCTGATTGAGCGGCGAGTCGCACTGGTCCAGCACGGAATAGCTGACGGCTTGCAGCGCCTCCATGCTGGCGAAATAGAGCAGACAAACCCAAAGCGCCAAGGGCTCGGGATTGCGCTTGAGCGCGGAATATGCGGCGCCGGCGATGCCGGTCGCGGCCAGAACTGTCGAAGCTTCTCCACTCCAGCACATGATCGGTCGTTTCCTCGTTATTTTGCGCCATTCGGATACACCATTGCGCGCCAGGGTCAAATCGTCGTCGCGGGACGGGCCTCCGAAAGCGGTAAAATCGCCAGCCTTAACCCCGCTTTAATCCTAATGCGTCGAAATTGACCGGCTCGCGCGGCGTCAAGCCGGCTCCCGCGACCGCGACATCGAGGCGCTCATGGCCAATGAAGATCCGCCGCCGCTTCCCAGCTTCAGCGGCGGCGAAGACAGCCTTTACGGCTCCTTCAGGCGCGAGCGCGCCGACAAACTCGGCGGCTTCAAGCGCGAAAGCATCAAAGTGGGGACCGGCGGCGCCGGCTTTTTCAGCGGCGGCCTGTTCAGCTCCGGCGGCATGCGGCTGCAACTCGGCGTCGCGCTGACGCTGTCGATCGCCGCCGGGAGCCTGGCGGGCGCGATCCTTGGCGGCAAATCCGGCGTAAAATCCGGCCTGGAAGCCGGCTCACGCCTCGATGCGGCGATGCTGGCGCCAAGGGCGCCCTCGAACGCGGAAGTCGCCGCCCAAACCGATCCCAACCCGGACGTGGCGCGCTTGCTCGACGATGTGCGCGGCTTGCGCGCACAGATCGAACAACTCCGTCATGGCGTCGAGACCGCGCGATCCACCGACCGCTCGCGGGCGCAGGAGACGGCGCGCGACGCCAGTCTGGGGGCGCAGCAGCAGGCGCTCGACCAGACGACGGCCGCCCTCGCCGCGAAGCTCAACGAGATCGACTCGCGGCTGGCCCGACTGGAGCGCTCCGGCGTCGACACGACGCCCGTCGGCTCGATCGCCAAGCCCGCACGACGCGCCGGAAGAGCCCACGCCCGAGAACTTCGCTAAAAGCCTCGCCGGAAGCCGCCGACACGCGGCTGTCACATCTATTGGTCATGTGCTGACATGGTGCTAGAGCAGGCTCCATCGAACCGCATCCCGGTTCGGCGCGGAACGACACGCGAATAATCACCCGGTCGGCGGCCCCGCGGCGCGCTCTCGGCGGGTGTTCGATCGTCGTCGGTCCGCGACTTCACCCCTATTAGCCTTCGCCCCGCCCGCGGCCAAGGACCACCGAGCCGGATCGATCCGCCGCATGACGCAAGAAAACACAATTTTATTTGCTCGGAGGGGGCTAAAGAGTCTTCCAAATCTCTGGGACGCCGCGGCGCTGATTCTGGTGTTCGGCGTGTTCGTTCTGATGAGCTACGGCTCGCGCGGCATGACCTTGCCGCTGAACGCGCCGGACACCGCCGCCCTGTCGCTCGATTACTGGCAACTGCCCTATTACGGGCTGCGCACCACCTTGCGCATGTTCGCGGCGATGGTCCTTTCGCTGATCTTCACTTTCACCTACGCGACCCTCGCGGCCAAGAGCCGCCGCGCCGAAATGGTGCTGATCCCGCTGCTCGACGTATTGCAGTCCGTGCCGATCCTGGGCTTTCTGTCCTTCACGGTGACGTTTTTCCTAGGGCTATTTCCAGGCTCGACCCTTGGCGCGGAAGGCGCGGCGATCTTCGCAATCTTCACCAGCCAGGCCTGGAACATGGCCTTCTCCTTTTATCAGTCGCTGCGCAGCGTGCCGCGCGATCTGGAGGAGGTCGCGGCGAGCTTTCAACTGACGCCGTGGCAAAAGTTCTGGCAGCTGGAGACGCCTTTCGCCATGCCGGGCCTCATCTGGAACATGATGATGTCGATGTCGGGCGGCTGGTTCTTCGTGGTCGCCTCGGAGGCGATTTCGGTCGGCGACGTCAATGTGCGGCTGCCGGGCGTCGGCTCTTATCTGGCGCTGGCCATCGACAATAAGCGCATCGATTGCGTCATCGCCGCGGTGATCGCCGTCGCCTTGATTATTCTAGCCTATGATCAATTGCTGTTTCGCCCGATCGTCGCCTTCGCCGACAAATTCCGCGTCGAGCTGACGGCCTCGCAGACCCAGTCCGGCTCCTGGGTGCGCGATCTGTTTTTGCGCACCCGCTGGCTGCGTCATTTGATGCGCCATCCCGCAGCGCTGATGCACCGCGTCTCTCTGCTCGCTTTGCGCTTTCCCACGCTCACGAGGCGCGGCGGCGCGGAAAATCCGAAGATCGCGCTGATCGTCGATCTCGTCTGGTACGCTGTTATCGGCGTGCTGCTGTTCATGTCGCTGACCCTGATCATCCAATTCGTCGGGACGAACGTCGATTTGGCGGAAGTCAAGACCGTGATGACGCTCACCTTCTACACATTCTTGCGGGTGATGGCGTTGATCGCGCTGGCGACTCTGATTTGGGTTCCCATTGGCGTATGGATCGGCCTGCGCCCCCGCGTCGCCGAGAAAGCCCAGCCGCTCGCCCAGTTTCTCGCCGCGTTCCCGGCCAATGTGCTGTTTCCGATCGCCGTCATCGGCATTCTGCGCTTCCATCTCGATCCGGACATATGGCTGTCCGTGCTGATCGTCTTCGGCACGCAATGGTATATCGCCTTCAACGTGATCGCCGGCGCTTCCGCCTTCCCCAACGATCTGCGCGAGGCGTCGGAGAATTTCGGCATCAAGGGCTGGACCTGGTGGAAAAGCGTGATCCTGCCCGCCGTCTTCCCCTATTATATCACCGGCGCGATCACCGCCTCGGGCGGCTCGTGGAACGCCTCCATCGTCGCCGAATATGTGAAATGGGGCGACGACAAAGTGACCGCCCATGGCGTCGGCGCCTATATCGCCAAGGCGACCGCCGACGGCGATTATCCCAAGATCGTCCTGGGCGTCGCGGCCATGAGCATCGTCGTCATTCTGGTCAACCGCCTATTCTGGCGCCAGCTTTCCGCCTTCGCGGAGCGCCGCCTGCGGCTTTTGTGAGGTTTTCATGACCACTCCCCCGACCCCGGCGCAGCTGCTCACGATCGACAATGTCTTGCAGGCCTATGGCCGCGGCGGCGACAAGAGCGCGATCGTTCTCGACAAGATCTCGCTGACCCTGAACGAGGGCGAAATCGTCGGCCTGTTGGGGCGTTCGGGCTGCGGCAAATCCACCTTGCTGCGCATCGTCTCGGGGCTTAACCGCCCATCGGGCGGCGAGGTGTTCTATCGCGGCGAGAAAGTCACCGGCCCCGTCGACGGCGTGGCCATGGTGTTCCAGAGCTTCGCGCTGTTTCCCTGGCTCACGGTGCTGGCCAATGTGGAGCTGGGCCTGCGCGCCAAGGGCGTGCCCGCGCCCGAGGCGCGCCGACGCGCCTTGCAGGCCATCGACATCATCGGCCTCGACGGCTTCGAAAACGCTTACCCCAAGGAAATCTCCGGCGGCATGCGCCAGCGCGTCGGTTTTGCGCGCGCCTTGGTCGTCTCGCCGAGCATTCTGCTGATGGACGAGCCGTTCTCGGCGCTCGACGTGCTGACCGCCGAGACGCTGCGCACCGATCTGCTCGACCTGTGGGTCGAAGGACGCATGCCGATCAAATCGATTCTGATGGTCACGCACAACATCGAGGAAGCGGTGCTGATGTGCGACCGCATTGTCGTGCTGTCCTCCAATCCCGGCCGCATCGCCGCCGAAATCAAGGTGTCGCTGCAACATCCGCGCAACCGCCTCGATCCGGAGTTCCGCCAGCTCGTCGATCAGATTTACGCGCTGATGACCCGCCGCGCCGACATGGCCAAGGCCAGCCCCGGCGCCTTCCCCGGCCTCGGCATGGGCATGGCGCTGCCGACCGTCTCGACCAACACGCTCGCCGGCATGATCGAGGAGGTCGCCGCGCCACCCTACGACGGCAAGGCCGATCTCCCCGCGCTGGCCGACAGTCTGCAACTCGAAATCGACGATCTCTTCCCGGTGGCGGAAACGCTGCAACTGCTGCGCTTCGCCGAACTCGCCGAAGGCGACATCAAGCTGACGCCCGCCGGCAAGCGCTTCGCCGAAATGGACGTGGATCAGCGCAAAAAGCTGTTCGGCGACCACCTTCTGTCCTATGTGCCGCTGGCGCAGCGCATCCGCCGCGTGCTGGACGAGCGCCCCTCGCATCACGCGCCGGCGACGCGTTTCCGCGAGGAGCTCGAGGACTATATGAGCGAGGACTACGCCGAAACGACGCTGAAAAGCGTGACGACCTGGGGCCGCTACGGCGAGATTTTCGCCTATGACGAGGGCACGCAGTCGTTTAATCTGGAGAACCCGCAGTGAACAGACGCCGGGCGGCGGGTCGTCATCGCGAGGAGGCGAAGCCGACGAAGCAATCCGGGGCCGCGCCTACAATGGAAAGTTTACTTCCTGCGGCCGCGCATAGCCTTCAAGTTGCGCCCGCGCCTCCTGGATTGCTTCGCTCGCAATGACGGCGGGGGATGTCGATGGCGGCTAGTATAACCATTGAAGCCATTCTGGAAAAATTATATGAAGTAGGCCTAAGACAATTGCGACAAAAAACGAAAATAGAATTAACGCCATAAGCCCTTTAATAAATCCGATTACCAAGCCTTCTGAGCCATCTTCAGCGGTAGAAATTATTATGCTGCCTATCAGAATCACCAAACTGAAACCTGCCCAAATCTTCATTATTAGGGGGTGAGTATCCATCCGAGGCTCCTGGCAGCGTGGTGCGCATTTTACGCGACGTCGCTGTCATTCAGGCAAGTGCCACATCCTAGCCCCGCTCTCTCGGTGGGGTCAAGCCGATTGCCGTTGTCCAGCGACGGCGTAGAATGAGCGACCGCGTTCACGACCATCGCGCGGTAAGAGGATGTCGCGTCACCGGGAGAACAAGCATGGGCGTCCCATTCCTGGATCAAGGTCCGATGCGCGCGGAGGAGTTTTACGCGTTCACCGATACGCGTCCCGACGAAGAGAAATGGGAATTGATCGACGGGGAGCCGCTCTTGAACCCGACGCCAAGCTATTCGCATCAAATGATCGTCGCCAATCTGATTGTCCTGCTCCATGAGGCGCGGCTGCGGTCGCCGGGGGGCTGGCGGGCTGTTCCCGGAATCGGCGTGCGCCTGTCCGAGGTGAGCGTGCCGGTCCCCGACGTGCTGATCCGTCCGGACAATTTCATCAAGGGCGTCGAATGCGACGACATGATCGTCGCATTCGAAGTGCTGTCGCCATCCACGGCGAAGCGCGATTTGCGCTGGAAGCGAAGCGCATATGCGACCCTGCCCACGCTGCGGCAGTATGTGGTCGTCGCTCAGGCCGCGATGGAGGTTGTCAGCTTCGAGCGCGCGGCCGCCGCCGAAGGCTTTGGCGAGCGGCGCCTGACCGGCGTCGACGAGGCGCTCGACCTGCCGGCCATCGGCGTCCGCATGAGCTTGGCCGATATCTATCGCGACCTCGATTTGTTGGGAACATGAGCGAGACCACTGGGAACGGCGCGCCAATTTAGCGAAGAGGTGAGAAATGGGCGTCCCATTCCTGGATCAAGGTCCGATGCGCGTAGAGGAATATTACGCCTTCACGGATACGCGTCCCGACGAAGAGAAATGGGAATTGATCGACGGGGAGCCGATCTTGAACGCCGCGCCAGGCTATTTGCACCAGAAGATCGTGCGCGATCTCCTGGTGTTGCTCGATGAGGCGGCGCGCCGGTCGAGTGGCGGCTGGGAGGTTCTCCCCGGCCTCGGCGTGCGCCTGTCCGACACGAGCATTCCCGTTCCCGACGTGCTGATCCGCCCGGACAAATTCATCGACGGCCGGGATTGCGACGACATGATCGTCGCGTTCGAAGTGCTGTCGCCCTCCACCGCCAAGCGCGACTTGCGCTGGAAACAGACGGCCTATGCGAGCTTGCCCACGCTGCGACAATATGTGGTGCTGGCTCAGGACGCGGTCGATATTCTCAGCCTCGATCGCGAGACCGGCGCCGAGGGTTTCAGCGAGGGGCGTTTCACCCGGATCGACGCTACTCTCGACCTGCCGGCGATCGGCGTCCGCGCGGGCTTAGGGGAAATTTATCGCGGCCTTGGTTTTCCGGGGACGTAGCCGGCGCTCAGCGCCCCCGCGCCAGCGCTTCGCGATAAACCGCGAGCGTCTGCTCCACATGACGCGCCAGCGTCGGCGGCTCGCGCCAATAGAAATCATAAGCGGCTCGCGACAGCCGCGCGACCAGCGCGTCGTCCTTGAGGCGCTCCAGCGCCTCCGCCAGCGCGCCGGCGTCGCCGCTCTTGAACCAAAGTCCCTCGGCGCCGTCGGCGATTTGCTCGCGCGCGGCGCAGACGTCCGAGACGATCACCGGCGTGCCCGTCGCCTTGGCCTCCAGCGCGGTGAGGCCGAGACCCTCGTACCACAGCGACGGAAACACCAGCGCGCGCGCGGCGCGCATCGCCTCGCGAACAGCGGCGGGCTCCATCCAGCCGAGCAGGCGCGCCTCAGGATATTGCCCGCGCAATCGCGGCGCGATCGGGCCGTCGCCGATGAACACCGGCGTGATCCCGGCCATTCGCGCGGCTTGCGCGAACAGCAACGCGCCTTTTTCCGCCGACAGCCGCCCGACGAACAGCATCCCGCCCGAGGCCGGGTCTTGCTTGGGGCCGAGCGCTTCCGCCTCGACGGGGTTGCAGACGCGATGCGTCTTCGCGCCTATAGGCAAATAAGGCGTCAGCAGTTCCCGCTGCAAATCGGAGATCAGCAAGAAATCCCCAAAACAATCGGCCAATCCGGCGCCTCGCGCGACCGCGAGACGGGCGTTGCGCCACAGCTTGAACGGGTAGTTGCGCGAGTCGCAATTGGTCGCCCAGCACGCCGCCGACATCGCCTTCAGCGTGCAGACCTCGTGCTGTTGAAAATTGTAAAAGCCGCCGTTCGGGCAGGCGAGGAAATATTCGTGCATCGTATAGACGGCGGGAAGTTTCGACGCGCGGATCGGCTTGGCGATCGACGGCGACAGCGCCTTGGCCCAGCCATGCACATGAACAATGGTGTTTTCGTGGGGCAGTCGGGCCAGCAACGCCGCCAGCGCGCGGGCGGCCTTGGCGTTCGACATTCCCTGAACGGCCGCCGCGGCGCGCGAGGGATTGTCGAGAATGTCGTATTGATCGAGGCAAATCGTCTCGACGCCGGCTTGCGCCAGGCGCGGATCGACCGGCCCGCAGGCGCAAAAGAATATCGGCGTCGCGCCGGCTAGCGCAAGGCCGAGCGTGCTTTCGATGGCGACCTTCGACTGGCCGCCGCTGACAAAGCCGTGATCGACCAGGATGACGACGGTCGGCAGTCGCGTCGGTTGCGGCATCGAAACTCCGCTGGGTTAAGCCTCGTTCGCCACAGGCCTAACACGCGATGATTTAAGCCGATGTAAGCGCGCTCAATCGCCCTTAACCTCCTTGACCGCGTGTTTGGCTGGAAAGTCTCTGCATTCTTCCAGACAAGCGGCGAGTAGGTCGGAAGCGGCGCGCGTCTCGATGCTTCGTCCTAATGCGGGCTCTCGCGCTCCATCCGCCGATCGAGCGAACCGATCAGCCTGTCGCCGCGAGTTCCGTGAAAATAAGCGCGCAGCCAAGGTTGGTCGGAGGCCAGCATCTCCTCCATGGAGCCCTCGCCGATGACTTTTCCCCCGGCGAGAGCGGCGACGCGGTCGCAGATCGAATATAGGCTGTCGAGATCATGCGTCACCATGAATACGGTCAGTCCCAGCGTCTTTTGCAGCGTGCCGATCAATTCGTCGAAGTCGGCGGCGCCAATCGGATCGAGGCCGGAGGTTGGCTCGTCGAGAAACAGCAGTTCGGGATCGAGCGCGAGGGCTCTGGCCAACGCCGCCCGCTTGACCATGCCGCCGGACAATTCCGACGGGAGTTTGTCGGCCGAGTCCGGCGGCAATCCGACAAGTTGGAGTTTCAGCATGGCGAGATCGTCCATAAAAGATTGCGAAATATCGCGATTCTCGCGCATGGGCATCTGGATGTTCTGCTTCACCGTAAGACTGGAGAACAAGGCGCCGCTCTGGAACAGCACGCCCCAACGCTGCTCCAACGCGCGCAATTGGGGTGGCGGGAGCGCGTTTCGATCCTCGCCAAACAGCCGGATTACGCCCGAGCGCTTGTGCACAAGCCCAAGGATCGTGCGCATCAGCACGGATTTTCCCTGGCCCGAGCCGCCGACGAAGCCGAGAACTTCACCGCGAAACACGTCGAGATCGAGCCCGTCCATGACCCTGTGGTCGCCGAATTGCACGACAAGGTCGCGCACGCTGATCACGATCTCTCGCGGCGGGTTCGCGGCCGATTGCGGTATGGCCTTGGCGGGATCGGTCATGGCTCCAAAGACCCTAATAGTGGATCGACGCGAAAAACATCGCGAACAGGCCGTCGACGATGATGACCATGAAAATGCTCTTCACGACCGCGGCTGTCACCTGTCGTCCGAGCGATTCGGCGGAACCCGTCGTCGCCAACCCATCCTGCGAGGCGATAAGACCGATCACCAGCGCCATGAAGGGAGCTTTGATCAAACCGACCGCCAGAGTGTTCACGCCGATCGCGTCTTGCAACAGGGTCAAAAAGGCCGTCGGGGTGATGCCGCCATAGCCCCAGGAAACCAGCAAGCCGCCCAACAGCGCCGCCATGTCGGCGATTAAGGTCAGCAGGGGCAAGGCGATCGCCAGCGCCAGAACGCGCGGAACCACCAGCACTTCGATGGGCGACAGGCCCATGACGCGCAAGGCGTCGATCTCTTCGCGCATCTTCATCGAGCCGATCTCGGCGGTGATCGCCGATCCCGAACGGCCGGCGATCATGATCGAGGTCAGCAGCACGCCCAGTTCGCGCAGCACCAATATGCCGATGAGATCGACGGCGTAGATGGTCGCGCCAAAGCGCATGAGCTGGAAAATGCCTTGTTGCGCGATGATGGCGCCGACCGCGAGATTGATCAGAAAGATGATCGGAAGGCTGCGAAAGCCGAACATCTCGATCTGATAGACCAGCGAAGTTCCGCGAAACAGCGCGGGACAGCGCAGGATTCGGCCGAGCGCGACGACGAATTCCCCCAGAAAGGCCATGCCGCGATAGCTGTCGCGCAAAGCGTTGACGATAGAAGATCCGAGGTCGGCCAGCAGATCGACAAGCAGATTGGTGGATTTGGCGGCGGACGGCCCCGGCGTCCTCGTCGCCGTCTCCTCGATGAGGATCTGATGTTCGCGCCGCGCTCCTTCGAACGATGTCGCGACGCCGGCGCGAATCAATTCGTCCCGGGCGCGATTGAGGGCGAGGGCGCCGGCGGTGTCGAGCCTTGCGAGCCGGCTCATGTCGACGACCACGCCGCGCGCGTCGCGCCCCTGCGAGACGATCTGTTCCGCCTTTTGCTCAAGCGTTCTGGACGCCTGTAAAATCCAGGCGCCGATCAAAACGAAGCGCCTGGCGTCGCCGGTCTCGCGACGGATCAGGTCGGGCAGGTCGGCTTCCAAATCTGTCGCCATAGCGCCCTGTCGCGTTTCGTTTGGGGCAAGAGCAGGCGCCGGTCTTGCCGAAGGTTCCGACGCCAAGCCAAAATGCTTGCGAATCGTCTTATCTTCGCCGATGGCCAATGTCGAGCGCGTTGGCCGGTAACGCGCGCCGCGACGTTGCTCGCGAGGAGGAAAGATGACCGTCGAATTGACCGTGGCCGTCGAGGCCTTTCCGATCGTAGGGCGCTTCGTGATCGCGCGCGGGGCCAAGACGCAGGCCCTGGTCGTGACCGCGACGCTGCGCGCCGACGGGGCCATCGGGCGCGGCGAATGCGTGCCCTACGCCCGTTATGGCGAGAGCGCCGAAAGCGTCGTCGCGGCGATCGAGTCCGTGCGCCCAGGCGTCGAGGCCGGGGCGGATCGCGCCGCCCTGCAAAGCCTGCTGCCGGCGGGCGCGGCGCGCAATGCGCTGGATTGCGCCTTGTGGGATTTGGAGGCCAAGACCAGCGGCGTCGCGGCGCATCGGCGCGCCGGTCTCGCCTCGCCCGCACCCTTGACCACCGCCTTCACCCTCTCGGTCGGAACGCCCGAGGAGATGCGAGCGGCGGCGGCGCGCGCCGCGCACAGACCTTTGTTGAAGGTCAAGCTCGCCGGCGCGGGCGACCCGGAGCGGTTGCTGGCCGTGCGCGCCGGCGCGACGCGCGCGACGCTGATCGTCGACGCCAACGAGGCCTGGCGCGAAGAAAATCTTCTCGCCAATATCGAGGCTTGCGCCAGGGTCGGCGTCGCGCTGATCGAACAGCCGTTGCCCGCCGGGGCCGACGAAATTCTGGCCCGGATCGAGCGCCGCGTGAAAATCTGCGCCGACGAGAGCGCCCATGACCGCGCCGGGCTGGCCGCGTTGCAGGGCCGCTACGACGCCGTCAACATCAAGCTGGACAAGACCGGCGGATTGACCGAGGCGCTGGCGATGGCGCGAGAGGCGCGCGAACTCGGCTTCGCGATCATGGCCGGCTGCATGGTCGGCACCTCTTTGGCGATGGCGCCGGCGGCGCTGATCGGGCAATGCGCCGATTACGTCGATCTCGACGGGCCGCTGCTGCTGGCGCGGGACCGCGATCCGGGCCTGCGCTACGAGGGCTCGACGCTGTTTCCGCCGACGCCGGAGGTTTGGGGATAAGAGGGGGTCTAAAGACCTTTTTCGACTTCCAGATTGGCGCCGAGCCAGCCCAGAATGCCGCCGCCGAAATGCGTGTCGACGTCGCGCCGGCCGGCCAGCCGCGCCTGCTCCATCGCGGTGACCGAGCGGCGGCCCGAGCGGCAATAGATCACCACCTTCTTGCCCGCCGGCGCGACCGGCAGCTTGGCGGGGTCGAATTTCGACAGCGGATTGAACAGCGCGCCCTTGATATGGCCGGCGGCATATTCCTCCGCCTCGCGCACGTCGACGGGAATAATGGAGCCGTCGGCGAGACCCTTTTTCAAATCGTCGAGGCCGATGTCGTGATAGGCGAAGGAGCTCATGCGGCTGTCCTTTAATGGAGTCGCCGGGATATTTCACAAAATCGTCGCGGAGTCGAGAATGGGCGAAGGCGCGTTGGGTCGGCGCGCACCGCTCCGCTACTCCGCCGCCTCGCGCAGCTGCTCGCGCGCGCGTTCGCGCAGGTCGTCGATCGGGACCAGCCGTCCCGCGTCCTCATAGTGCCAAAACGTCCATCCGTTGCAAGCCGGCAGCCCCTGCACCAAGGCGCCGGTCTTGTGGATCGAGCCGACGACCGCGCCAATCGCCAGAGCGCCGTCCGCTCGCACCAGCGCGCTGTGGCGCCGCCTGGCGTCGGCGAGCTTTGCGCCGGGCGCGATGAGCCCGGCGTCGACGAGGCTGGCGAAGGCGATGCGCGGCTCGGTCCGCTTGGAGGGCGCGGCGGTCAACGTCGCCGGGTCCAGCGGCGCGACCGCCTCGATGCGCGCTTCCGCGGCGTCGGCATAGACGTGGTCGCGTTCGATGCCGAGGTAATCCCGGCGCAGGCGTTTGGCGACCGCGCCTGTGGTGCCGCTGCCAAAAAACGGATCGAGCACGAGGTCGCCGGCGTTCGACGCCGCGAGCATCACCCGCGCGAGGAGGGCTTCCGGCTTTTGCGTTGGATGGGTCTTGTGGCCTTGCGCGTCCTTGAGGCGTTCGCCGCCCGTGCAGATCGGGAACAGCCAGTCGGAGCGCATCTGGCAGTCTTCGTTCGCCGCCTTCAGCGCTTCGTAATTGAAGGTGTAGTTCTTGGCTTGCGGTTCGCGCGCGGCCCAGATCATCGTCTCATGAGCGTTGGTGAAGCGGCGGCCGCGAAAATTGGGCATTGGATTGGTCTTGCGCCAGACAATGTCGTTGAGGATCCAATATCCAAGATCCTGCATGATCGCGCCGACGCGGAAAATATTATGATAGGAGCCTATAACGAATATTGTCGCTTGCGGCTTCATGACGCGGCGCGCGGCGGCCAGCCAGTCGCGCGTGAAGGCGTCATAGGCGGCGAAATCGGCGAACTTGTCCCAATCGTCCTCGACGCCCGCGACCAGGCTCTGATCGGGCCGCGTTAGTTTATTCGCGAGTTGGAGATTGTAGGGTGGGTCGGCGAAGACCAAATCGACGCTCTCCGGCGCCATCGCGCGGAGGGTCTCGATGCTGTCTCCGCGCAAAACACAGTTGCGCGACACCGCGCGAGGCGACCCCAAAACCCGCGACCCAGTACGCGTGACCTTTAGCTGGGTTTTGAGGCGGGTCGCCTCGACGCGTGCGCTACTCATGAACTCGATACCGGTTACGCTAATCAACGAGCGTGACTATGCGGGATCGAGGTAAAGGGCGGGTTTAACAAGGAGCGCTGCGCGCGTCCCTTTTTCGAACGGCTTTGTTAAGAGAAGACTTTCCTTACCAATAGGTTGTTGGCCGCAAATGGGACGCCGGCGCGAGGTTCAGTTGCGGCGCAGAGGCGCGAAACTCATACGGTGGTAGGGGGTCGGGCCAAGCGCGGCGAGCGCCGCGAGATGGCGCGGCGAGCCATAGCCCGCATTGGTCTCGAACCCGTAACCCGGATATTCCTCGGCCAGACGCCGCATCAAACCGTCTCGCGTCACCTTGGCCACAATCGACGCGGCGGCGATCGACAGCGATTTGGCGTCGCCCTTGACGATTGCCGAGCCGGGGCAGGAAAGACGGGGAAGATCGCGGCCATCGACCAGCACATAGGCCGGCGCAATGGACAGTCCCGCAACAGCCTGCGCCATGGCCTTTAGCGACGCCTTGCGGATGTCGGTGGCGTCGATTTCGGCGGCGGTGACGAAGGCGAAACTTGTCGCCAACGCGCTTTCGACGATCCGGGCGAAGGCTATTTCCCGCGAATTCGGGCTCATCGCCTTAGAGTCGTTGAGCCCGTCCGGAATGTTGCAGGGGTCGAAAATGACGGCCGCCGCGCAAACCGGCCCCGCGAGAGGGCCGCGCCCCACCTCGTCGACCCCGGCGACCGGCCAAAGATTCTTCCGCCGCAACTCAGCTTCAGCGGCAAAATCGGGGAGGGTCTTTCGCGGTTTTTGCGCCGGCGTCATTAGAGGCTTCTCATGGCTCGGGGACTTCCTATCAGCCGAGGGCTTGCCTATCCCGCCTTCGTGAGCGATCGGATCAAAATAGCGCGAGCTGCTCCGCGCCGCGACGGGGCGGCTGGAACAGGTCGCAACGGAGCCGGGCGCCGCCGCCAAAGCCCAGCCGGGCGGCGGCGACTTCAAATCTGCGTCCAATCATCCAGGCGTAGGGCCCGACTCCGGTCATCCGCTTGCCGAAACGCGAGTCGTAGAGCTTGCCTTCCCTCGCGCCGCGCAGCAGCGAAAGGACATGCCTCGCCTTGTCAGGATAATGCGTGAGCAGCCATTCGCTGAAGAGATCGCGCAATTCGAGCGGCAGGCGCAACATCACATAACCGGCTTCGCGCGCGCCGGAGGAGAAGGCTCTGGTCAAAATCGTCTCTATCTCCGCGTCGTTGATCGCCGGGATGATCGGCGCGACCATCACGCTCACGGGAATGCCCGCAGCGGAGAGCCTCTCTATGGTTTCGAGTCGCCGCGCCGGCGAGGCCGCCCGCGGCTCCATCTTCCGCGCAAGATTCTTGTCCAGGGTCGTCACCGAGATCGCGACCTTAACCAAGCCTTTACGCGCCATAGGCGCGAGCAGGTCGATGTCGCGCGTCACCAGCGCGGATTTCGTCACAATGCCGACCGGGTGGTTCGCCCGCGAAAGCGTTTCGAGAATCCCCCGCATGATGCGGCAGCGCTTTTCGGTCGGCTGGTAGGGATCGGTGTTGGAGCCGATCGCCAGCGTTTTGGCGACGTAACCGGGCGCCGACAATTCACGCTCCAGCACCTGAGCCGCGCCCTCCTTGACGAAAATTTCCGTCTCGAAATCGAGGCCGGGCGAATAGCCCACGTAGGCGTGGCTGGGCCGCGCATAGCAATAGACGCAGCCGTGCTCGCAACCGCGATAGGGATTGATCGAGCGGTCGAAGCCGATGTCCGGCGAGTCGTTGCGGGTGATGACGCTCCAAGGCTTCTCTATATGTATGTTGGTCTTGAGCGGAGCCAGACTCTCCAACGAGCCCCACCCGTCGTCTATGTCCTCGCGCGCAAAGGCCTCGAAACGCCCACTCTGGTTCGACACGGCGCCGCGTCCGCGCCGCGCAAGCGGGATTTCGCGCCCGGAGTCCGGCTGCGTCTCGCGCGGCGGGCGACCGGGGGCGGCGGCCAGACGGTGAATGCGCGGCGGGGCCGCCAGCGGAAAATGCTCCAGACAGTTCATGATGACGCCTCCAAAAACGGCCGGGCCGCTCCGTTTCGTCAAGACCGGCTCACGGCCCCCGGCGCGTCTGTTGGGGACAGAACCACACGCCGGAAGTCCGCGACGCCGCACGCATTTACGCTACGCCACAGTGCTTTACGCTACGCCACAGCGCTTTACGCAACGATCGCAACCAAGCTGAACACTTGCGCCACCCGCGCCGAACGAGAACAAACGGCGAATAACGAACAAATACGGAACACATACGAGGCTGTCAAGAGCGAAGTCGTTCGAAAAACCGGGAGGGAGTTTTCGGGCGGGACTCGCAGGAATCGTGGCGCCACGACGAGGCAGCAGGCTAAAGCTTTGAATTTGTTGGCGCTTGACCGCGATTTCGGCTCAAGGGCGAAACCTTGCGCGTCCCGGTTCAAATAGTCCCCATGGTTTGCTTTCGCTCTCCGCCGGCGCCACTGTGCGGCGCCAAACGAACCAGGCGGACCCTTGCGCTTATGAACCAACGCGGCCTTCTCCCCCTCGCCCTAACGCAGGGCGATCCTTCCGGCATTGGGCCGGAAATCGCCCTCAAGGCCTTTTTCGCCCGCGAAGCGGCTGATTTGCCAGTGTTTTTCGTCGTCGGCGATCCGGCTCTGTTCGCCCGCGCCGCGAAATCTCTTGGGCTCGATGTCGGCGTCGAGACGACGACGCCGACCGGCGCGGCGGAGGTTTTCGCGCGGGCGCTGCCTGTCGTTGCACTGGGAGAGGCCGTGAACGGCCTTCCGGGCGATCCCGACCCTCTCGACGCGGTCCTCACGATCCGCTCGATCGAACGCGCCGTGGAATATGTCGCGCAGGGACGCGCGCGCGCCGTCGTCACCAATCCGATCGCCAAAAAAGTGCTTTATGGGGCTGGATTTAAACATCCGGGCCATACCGAGTTCCTGGGCGAACTGGCGCTGCGTTATTTCGGCGTCGCGGCGCGGCCGGTGATGATGCTGTGGGCTCCAGAACTCGCGGTCGTGCCGGTGACGATTCATGTCGCGCTGGCCGAGGTTCCGCGGCTGTTGACCCGGCAATTGTTGATCGAGACCGGGCGTATCGTCGCGGCGGATATGACGAAGCGCTTTGGCGTCGCGGCGCCGCGTCTCGCCTTCGCCGGCCTCAATCCGCATGCGGGGGAAGGCGGCGCGATGGGGCGGGAGGAAATTGACGCGATCGCGCCGGCGGTGGAAGCCCTGCGGGCGATGGGGATCGACGCCAGCGGCCCTCACCCCGCCGACACGATGTTTCACGCGGCGGCGCGGGACAGATACGATGTGGCGCTGTGTCCGACCCATGATCAAGCGCTGATTCCAATCAAGACTCTGGCCTTCGATCGCGGCGTCAATGTCACGCTGGGTCTGCCCTTTGCGCGAACGTCGCCGGACCACGGAACGGCCTTCGACATCGCCGGCAGGGGCGTCGCGGACGCGTCGAGTCTGATCGAGGCGATCCGGCTCGCCGGGCGAATAGGGCATCCGCAGGATGTCCGTCCAAATGAAGTGTGAACGGATGATCGACGATCTGCCGCCGCTGCGCGAGGTGGTCGCGCGTCACGGGCTCGACGCACGCAAGGCGCTCGGCCAGAATTTTCTTTACGATCTGAACCTTACCTCTCGCATCGCGCGCGCGGCGGGCCCGCTCGAAGGCGTCACGGTCGTCGAGATCGGCCCCGGCCCCGGCGGCCTCACCCGCGCGCTGTTGGCTCATGGCGCCGAACGTGTTATAGCGGTCGAGCGCGATCCGCGCTGTCTGCCGGCGCTGGGCGAGATTTCCGCGCGCTATCCGGGGCGGCTGATTGTCGTCGAGGGCGACGCGCTGACCATTGATGTCGCGGCGCTCGTTTATGCGCAGGACGCGTCCAAGGATGCGCATGGCGCGCGCAAAAATGCGCGATTATGCGCGAATTTACCCTATAATGTTGCGACAGCCCTGCTGGCGGGATGGATCGAGGCCGAGCCGTGGCCCTCCGTGTTCGACCGCTATGTGCTGATGTTCCAACGCGAGGTCGCCGAGCGCATTGTTGCGACGCCGCAGCAGCGCGCCGATTACGGTCGGCTCGGCGTGTTGTGCGGCTGGCGAACCAAGGCTCGGATATTGTTCGATATTCCGCCTTCCGCCTTCACCCCGCCGCCAAAGATCGTCTCGTCGGTGGTGGAGTTGATTCCGAACCCGGCGCCGCTGGCCTGCGACCGGAAATTATTGGCTCTCGTGACGCAGGCGGCCTTCGGTCAGCGGCGCAAGATGTTGCGCCAGAGCCTGAAAGGGCTCGGCGTCGAGCCCGCTCTGCTGTTGGACGCCGCCGGCATCAATCCCACGCGCCGCGCGGAAGAGATTGATATCGCTGGATTTGTTGCGCTGGCGCGGGCGCTGGAGGGTTTTCGCGTTACGCCTTAGCCCTGCTTTCCAGCGCCGCGATTATTTTTCCCAGCCGAGCGGCATCCTTGCCCGCTCCCGCCCATGCGTCGCGGATCAGCGAGAGATTGCGCGCCGTGGTTTCCGCCTCCCAGCCCTCGCGCAAATTGGCGAGGGCCGTCGGCAAATTCGTCTCGGCTTCGCCGAGATCGTCGGCGATCGCCGCGAGTTCGACCAGCGTGGCGTAATCCCAGTAATCGCCGGCGCCGCGCGCGATCTTGCGCTCCACCGCAAAGCGCACGGTCGGCGTCAGCCGCGCGATGCGCGGATCGTCCGGCCTGGTCAGCGCCATCAGCGTCAATGCGTTGACGCCGGGATAAGCGTCGCGCCAATCGGCCTCGAAGCCCTCAAGGTATACGCTGATCGCCTTATCCGCCCAACCGGCCGCCGCGAGGTCCTTCGCCTTGTTGGCGGCGTCCCAACGGTCTTTATAAATCCGTCCGAGCAAGCCGCAGGTCTCGCTCGACGCGCCGCGCTCCAGGATCAGCGTGCTGAGCGCTTGTTCGGCCTCGATCGCGCGGCCGGCGCGGTTGAGCGCGAAGGCGTATTGTTCCTGCACCAAGGTCGTGTGTTGCAGCACCGGGTCCATCTCGCGATAAAGATCGATCATTCGGTCGAAGGCTTTAACCCCGCGATAGGAGAGAAAGAGATCGATGACAACGCCGGCCTCCGCCGCGCCAATGTCGCCGACCTCCCTGCGCACGGCGTCGAGCGCGAGGATTTCCAATCCCTTTCCAGCCTCGCGCGCGCGTAGCAGTTTGGTCTTGAATTCGCGCGAATAGGATACGTCGCGGCGAAACACATCGGTTTTCTCGTGATCGACTTGTGGCGGCTTGAGCCAACCCTGCGCATAGCGAAACAGCGGGCTGTCCGGCTCGTCGCTTTTCTTGCAATGATCCAGCCTCTCGCCAAGCGCCTTGCGCGCGCCGGCGGCGTCCTTGGGTCGGCCCTTTTTGTCGAGCGCATAAAGCAGCGCGCGCAGATGCACCACGTCGAAGGGCAGGCGTTCGCCGGCGGAAATCAACACGGTGGACTGCGGCCGCACGGCATGGCGCACGCCGAGCTCGTAATAGACGTTCGGGTTGAAGATAGAGAGATCGGCGATGGCGTATTCGCTGAGCACGAGCCGCTCGAACATGGCGTTGTGAATGACGCCGGGGCTCATTTCATCGTCGGCGCGCATGGCGTCGAACCCGACATCGCCAATCGCCGGCTCGATGATCTGGTGATAGATCGCGTCGAAGTCGATCACGCGTCCGGTGTCGTCCGGTTTTTCGCCAAACGGCATGATCACGAAGCAGACGGCGCGGTTGGGCATGGAAACATCCAATTTCTTTCAATAGGTCAAGAACAGGCGGAAGATACGTCGGACGCCCATCCCGGGGCGCGAGCAGCCGCTATTTTCCCGCCTCCAGCGTCTTGAAGCGGAAGAGCTGCGTCCAGCCCGAAACATCCTGCATCATCGACAGCGTCAGCTCGTCCATCACGCGTCCGAGTTCCTTCCCGGCGAGTGGCGCGCCGGCGTCGAGTCGGAAAAGCTCCGCTCTCGTCGCCTCCAACAGGCGCAACATATTGCTCGACTGGCGCTCCAGCGCGGAAAACTCCGAATAGGCCTTCACGCCCACAAGGGCGCCGGCGCCGGCCGAAAAACCGGCGCCGAGGGCGTCGCTCCCGTCAAACATCCTCGACTGATCCTGGCATATGAAAACAAATTTTACGAAGCCGAAAACCAGCGTCGCAAGATAAAGAGCGTCCCGCGCGAAACCGATGCGCCTATTCGCCTTCTCATACCTGCCGCCACGCTTCTTGTGATAGTCCTCCTGCTCGTTGCATAGCGAGAGCGCGAGCTTTAGCGCGGCCGGCTTTAACTTTGCGTAGGAGCCGAGCGGTAAAGGAGCCGCCCGTTGCGACGCCGAAAAATACCATGCCACCCACGAGTCGCGCGGCAGCGGCTGCTCGTTTTCCTGCTCCTTGGAGGGAGCGCCTACAAATCCGAACGCCTCGGAGTCCGGCGAAGGCTCTCCCGTCCGGAAGGAGTCGCAGGCTATTTGGAACACCGCGGAGTTCGGCAGCGCGCGCCCAAGCGAGGAAAGCACATATTGCTTGCGGCAAAGCTCCGCGAGCAGGCGATAGGAAATCCATTTCTCGTGCCACCGATCCCAAATACTGGCGAAAACCAGCAGGAGGATGACCACGAGCGCGACGAATTCGCCGCCGCTTAAAAAAGGCTCCGCCGGTTGCGGCAGCGCTGTCGCCGCCGCCACGAGCGCGAAGAAAGCCAGCGCGGCGATCCAGACATATGACGAGCGGTAGCGGTCGCCGTAGGCCATAGCGAAACCATCGGCGGCGTCACGGAGCCTGTCCCAAAATTTTTCCGCGCGCGTGCACGCCGGAGCTAGGCCCGGCGACGCTCCGCCCACGGCCGGCGCGAGAAGATCCATGAGCCAGGCGAAGGCGCGCCAGAACCTGCGCTTCTTGAGCGGTGTTTCGTTCAAATAGTCGACGAGCGGCTGTTCATCTTGCGGGATAAATCGCCTGAGTCGTTGCGCGCAAAGCTCGAATAAGCCGCTTATTTCGGGACCGCGAAGTTGCGGCGGCAAGATGAGCTGTTTGAGCCGGGACTTGAGCCGCGCCTTGCCCGTCTCGCCTTCGGCGCCGCCGCGCAGATCGGCGCGGTCCTCGACAAAGCGCGGCGGCCTCACGCCTTTCGCGTCGATCCACCAAACCGGCAGATTCGCGTTGGCGGCAAGTTGCACGATCTCTCCCGCGCCGCCGCCGCCACGTTCCGGTTCTCCGTCCCAGATGGCGATCAGCACATCGCAGTTCCTCAGGACGAAACGACCGACTTCGCGATAGCTCTCCTCGGCCAGGGCGCCGTGGGCGCCGTCGAGTTCGAGGGTCTCCGCCTGTGCGAGAAGGTTGCGAAACGGGACGACGGAGAGCGGAAAATCCGTTTCATATTCGGCCTGTGGGAAGGGCAGCGGCGCGAACAGCGTAAAGCCGGCTTTCAGCGCCTCCTCGGCGACGAGTCGGTCGGCTCCCTCGGCCAGCGGCGACAGCAGGCGCAGCGCGGGCGCGCCCGGCGCATAGACGCTGGCGCGCGGATCGGCGGCGAGACGCAGAATCTCCTGTTTTATGAAGTCGAGAATGTCGGCGACGAGGGGCCGAAAGGCGGTGATCGCTTCCGGCGTCAACGCCCGCGCGCCGGTGACGCCGACGCGCAGCGCCAGCATCGGACGGGGCGGATTGGAAAAAGACGCGTCAGCCATGACCCTACCCCGCAATTGAACTGCGCGGCAGTGTAAGCCGCGCAGGCGGGGTCCGGCAACGCCCAAACTGTGAGCTTGTTGCGGCCCGAGCCCGCGTCCAAGGGTCGAGCCCGCGTCCAAGGATCTAAGCGGCGGCGTCAAAACTCGATGCCCTGCTGCGCCTTAACGCCCGCCGCGAAATGATGCTTCACCAGCGTCATTTCGGTGACGAGATCCGCCGCCGCGATCAGTTCGGGCTTGGCGTTGCGGCCGGTCACCAGGATATGAAGATCGTCGCGGCGCCCGCGTAGCGCCGCGATGACCTCGCCCAAGGGCAGATGGTCGTAGCGTAGCGCGATGTTCAACTCGTCGAGCATCAGCAAGCGCAACTCGGGGTCGGCCATCAGTTCGCGGGCCTTGTCCCAGGCGCGGCGGGCCGCCGCTTCGTCGCGGGCGCGGTCCTGCGTTTCCCAGGTGAAGCCTTCGCCAAGCGTGTGCCAGGAAACGCGCGCCTCGCCGAGGCGCTCCAGCATGGTCCGTTCACCGCTTTGCCAGCCGCCCTTGCCGAACTGCACGACGCCGACCTTCCAGCCGTGGCCGAGCGCGCGCAGCACGAGCCCGAAGCCCGCCGTGGACTTGCCCTTGCCGGGGCCGGTGTGGACCATCAGCAGCCCCTTGGCGGCGATGGGCTTGCTGGCGACCTCGGCGTCCTGCACCGCCTTGCGCTTCTCCATCTTGGCGCGATGGCGGCGGGCGGCTTCGTCTTGCTGGTTCATGTCTTCTTGGCTCATTGGCGCTCGCGTAAATGTGTTGGCGATAGTGGAACGGCGTGGCGCGTCAGTTCATTTTCAGGAGATAGCGCACGAAGTCGTCGGCCTGGACGAAAGCGTCGTACAGCCGGCGCGCCGGCAGATTTTCGGCGCGCGTATGCCAATAGACGCGCGACCATCCGCATTGACCCGCCATCGCGACAAGGTCGGCGATCAGCGCGCGCCCGACGCCGCGCCCGCGCGCGCAAGGATCGACGAACAGATCCTCCAGATAGCATATGGGCGTGAGGACGAAGGTTCCTTCGTGCAGCAGCGCGTGGGAGAACCCTAACAGCCGGCCGCGTTCCTCGGCGACCCGGCACAGAATCGTCTGTTCGGGCGCGACGATCCGTCGCCATGTGGCGGCGGTGACATCCTCGGACACATCCGCGTCATAGAAATCCGTGTAGCCCCGCCAAAGCCCGCGCCATTGCGCTTCGTCGGCGGGACGCGCCGTTCTGATCTCCATGGGAGTCTCCGCCCGCGCCCGTTTGACGGCGCCTGTGGTCTCGGCATATGACTGACTGCGACGGTTCTTCGCAAGAAGTGAAAAGGGAACGCGGTGAGGAGTTATCTCAACCCCGCGGCTGTGACCGGCGAGGCCGCGCCATCAGCCACTGAGCCCTTTGGGCTTCGGGAAGGCGGCGCGATCCAGCGACCCGAGAGCCAGGAGACCTGCCGTCGCCCGTTGCAACACTAAGCCGCCGGTGGGGCGGTTAAGGAGACGATCATGAGCCAGCAAAGCCTTTCAAGCGCCAACCCGCTCGCCCTTTCCGCCGCCCGCGCGCAAGTCCTCGCCCGCGCGGAAGTCCTCAAGGCGGCCTTCGTCGCGCTGTTCTTAGGGATCGGCCTCGTTTATCTCGTCGGTTTTTCCCATTCCGACACGGCGCACGACGCCGCCCACGACACGCGCCACTCCCTGTCCTTCCCCTGCCATTAAGCAGAGGTGATTTCGCGCGTCCTGGCGATCGGTCTGATCGCCGGGCTTGTCGCGGGGCTGGCGATCGCGGCCCTGCAACAAGTCACCACGACGCCGCTCATCCTCGCGGCGGAAGTTTATGAGTCGGCGCAACACGCTCATGCGGAGCCAGTCGGCGGCGGCTGGAAGCCGGCCGACGGCGGCCAACGCATAGCTGCGACCAGCGTCGCCGATGTCGCAACGGCCGCTGGCTATGCGCTGATCCTGCTCGCGATGATGCTCGTCGCCGGCGACACGATCGAACCGCGCCGCGCGCTCGCCTGGGCCGCTTGCGCCGTCGCCGCGACGGGGCTCGCCACGGGGCTCGGCCTCGCGCCGCAATTGCCGGGCGCCGCGGAAACGGATTTGTTCGCGCGTCAACTTTGGTGGGTGGGAACCGCCGCCGCCACCGGCGCCGGCCTATTCGCGCTGCTGCGACGCGATGAAATCATCGCCAAGGTTTTGGGCGCAGCGCTGCTCGTTGGCCCGCATATTTTCGGGGCGCCGCAAGCGGCGGCGCCGGAAAGCACGGCTCCGGCGGAGTTCGCCGCGCAATTCGCCGCCTCGTCGCTGGCGCTGCAGGCGATCATGTGGGCGCTCGCCGGCGCGCTCGTCGGCGTTCTGTGGCGGGAGTTCCAGGCCCGCGACGCGCTAAAGGCAATGAGATGACCGCCAAAATCCCCGCCACCATCGTCACCGGCTTTCTCGGCGCCGGCAAAACCACGCTGATCCGCCATTTGCTGGAGACGACGCGGGATCGCCGCCTCGCGCTGGTGATCAACGAATTTGGCGACGTTGGCGTCGACGGCGAGATTTTGCGCGCCTGCGGCGTCGACAACTGCCCCGACGAAAATATCGTCGAACTCGCCAATGGGTGTCTGTGCTGCACGGTCGCCGACGATTTCGCGCCGGCCATCGAAGCCTTGCTGGCGCATGAGAAACGCCCCGACCACATCATCATCGAAACCTCGGGGCTGGCTTTGCCAAAGCCGCTGGTCAAGGCTTTCGACTGGCCGGCGATTCGCTCGCGCCTCACCGTCGATGGCGTCGTCGCCGTCGTCGACGGGCGCGCGGTCGCGGAAGGGCGCTTCGCCGACGATCTCGACGCGATCGCGCGCGAGCGGGCGCAAGACCCGACCATCGATCACGACAATCCGCTCGAAGAGGTCTTTGAGGATCAACTCGCCTGCGCCGACCTCGTCATCCTGAACAAGACCGATCTCCTGAGTGAGATGGAGGAAGCGGGCGTGCTGGCGACGCTGCGCGCCAGCACGCCGCGCGCCACGAAAATTCTTCGCGCGCGACAGGGCGCCGTCGACGCGCGCGTTCTGCTTGGCCTCGCCGCCGCCGCCGAAGACGATCTTGAGAATCGTCCTTCGCATCACGATGGAGAAGGCGATCACGACCACGATGATTTCGATAGTTTTGTTATTGAGATCGCCGCCGCCATCGACCCTTCGACGCTCGTCGCGAAACTCGCCCAAGTCGCAGCGGAGCACGATGTCTTGCGCATAAAGGGCTTTGTCGAAATCTCCGGCAAGCCGATGCGCCTCCTCGTGCAGGGCGTCGGCGCGCGCTTCCAGCATCACTTCGACCGCGCCTGGAAGCCGGGCGAAGCGCGCGCGAGTCGTCTCGTAGTGATCGGCCAAAAGGGCCTCGATCGGGCGCGCGTCGTCCGGCAGCTCGCATCGTCCTAGCGCCATGCATCTCCTCGCCCGCGATCTTCATGGACTCGACGACGCGGGCGCGGCGGTCGATCTCGAACAAACGCCGGCGGAAATCGTCTTTCTGTCGTTCTCGGACTCCGAGCTTAGCCTTCTCGTGCGCGTTCACGACGAAGACGCGGCCTCGCGTCCCAGCCTGCGTTGCGCGTCGCTGGCGCAATTGAGACACCCCTTTTCCGTCGATCTTTATCTCGACAAAGTGGCGCGCCATGCGCGTCTTGTCGTGGTTCGCCTCCTCGGCGGCAAGGAATACTGGTCTTACGGCGCGGAACAGCTGGCGGCGCTGTCACGCGCCCATGGCTTCGCGCTCGCTATGATTCCGGGCGAAAATCTGGACGATCCGCGTCTGCGCGAGGCCTCGACGCTGGCGCCGCAAGATTGCGCGAGAATCTGGTCTTTCTTCCAGGATGGCGGCGCGGAGAACATGCGCGCTTTTCTCGGCTTCGCGAGCAACGTCATCGGCAAACCTGCGTCCTGGCGTGAAAGCGCGCGCGTCGAAAGCGCCGGCTATTGCCTCGCGGCGCGACGGACGGCCGGCGCCGACTCCAAGCGCGCGCTGCTGGTGTTTTATCGCTCCGTTTTTCTCTCGGATGACGTCGCGCCAATCCTCGCGCTGGCGGATGCGCTCGCCTCGCGCAGATTCGCGGTGGAGGCCGTGTTTGTCGCCAGCCTGAAGGAAGGCGCGAGCGAAGAATTCCTGCGCCAAGCCATTGGCGCATTTAAGCCCGACGTTATCGTAAACACCACGGTCTTCTCGGCGCGCGGCGCTAACGGCGGCGTGCTCGATCTCGCCGACGCGCCGGTGTTGCAAGCGGCGCTCGCCACCTCATCGCGAGAGGCCTGGGCGGCGTCGAAACGCGGCGCCAATGGCGCCGATCTCGCGATGAACATCGTGCTGCCCGAGGTCGACGGCCGCATCTTCACGCGCGCGATTTCATTCAAGGCGCCGGCGGGCGCGCCTCTCGCCGCCCAATTCGCGCAAATGCGCCATTCGCCAGAACGCTCGCGCATCGCCTTCGTCGCGGAGCTGGCCGCTCATTGGGCCGAGTTGCGCCGCAAGGCGAACCGGGAAAAAGGCCTCGCGCTGATTTTGTCGGATTACCCGGCGCGGCGCGGGCGCGGCGGCTACGCCATCGGGCTCGACGCGCAAGCGAGCGTGGAGGCGATTGTCGAAGCGTTGAGCGCGGCGGATTATGACTTGGGCGATAAGAAGCCGCCGCGCGAACTGATGCGCGCGCTTGAAGACAGTCGTCATTGCGCGCGGCTGCCGCTGGACGATTATCGTCGCCTGTTCGAAGGCTTGCCCCAGGGCTTTGCTAACTCCGTGCGCAACGCCTGGGGCGAGCCCGAGCAAGACTTAGGCTGTCGCGACGGCGACTTTCATTTCTCTTGCTTCGAGTCGGGCAAGCTCGTCATCGCGCTGCAACCGGATCGCGGCGTAAGAGCCGAGCGGCGCGAGACCTATCACGACGCGGATGCAATGCCGCGTCACGGCTATGTAGCCTTCTATCTATGGCTGCGCCATCGACGCGCCATCGACGCGCTGATTCATCTTGGAACGCATGGCACGCTCGAATGGCTTCCGGGAAAATCGGCGATGCTCGGCGAGGACTGCGCGCCGGAGGCGGTGCTCGGACCAACGCCGTTGATCTATCCGTTCATCGTCAACGACCCCGGCGAAGCCGCACAAGCGAAGCGACGCGCCTGCGCGATCGCCATCGGCCATCTGACGCCGCCGCTCGCACAAGCGCAGTTGTACGACGACGCGGCGCGTATCGAGCAGATGCTCGACGAATACGCCAATGCCGCGACTCTCGATCCACGTCGGGCCATGCTCATCGCGGGCGCCATTATCGACGAGGCCGAACGCAGCGGCCTTGGCGCGGAATGCGGCGTCACGCGCGGCGCCGACGCCGCCGCCGCGCTGGCGAAGCTCGACGCCTGGCTCTGCGACATGAAGGAAATGCGCATCGGCGACGGACTCCATGTTTTTGGCCGCGCGCGGGATGGCGACGCCATGCGCGCCGCTTGCGCCAAAGCGGAGATGTCTGCGTTGCTGCGCGCGCTGGGCGGCTGCTTTATCGAGCCCGGCCCGGCTGGCGCGCCCTCGCGCGGGCGCGTCGACGTGCTGCCGACCGGACGCAATCTCTTTTGCATCGATCCGCGTCATGTTCCGACGCGCACTGCTTACGACATCGGCCGCCGCGCCGCTTTCGAAGTGATAACGCGCCACGCGCAGGAGCATGGCGACTGGCCGCGCGCCATCATGCTCGATCTTTGGGGCAGCGCGACGATACGCACCGGCGGCGAGGATTTCGCGCAAGCGCTTGCGCTCCTGGGCGTCATCCCCGTCTGGGACAACGCCACCGCGCGGGTGATCGGTTTCGAGATCGAGCCGATGGCCAAGCGCGAGTTTCCGCGCGTCGATGTCACGCTGCACATCTCGGGGCTTTTCCGCGATATGTTTCCGGGTCTGATCGCGCTCTTTCACGACGCCGTGAACGCCATCGCGGCGTTGGATGAAGAGGCGGACGCCAATCCGCTGACGAAGTTTCGGGGCGGAGTGCTTGAACGTATTTTCGGCGCGGCTCAGGGCGTTTACGGGCTAGGCCTTAGTGAAACGATTTCCCGCGGCGCCTGGACGACACGAGAGGATTTGGGCGCGGCTTTTCTTGACGCGGGCGGTCACGCCTATGATCGCGCCGGCGAGAGCGCTCCGGCGCGCGAACAATTCGCGACGCGGGTGGCTGGCGCCGATGCGTTGGTGCATTCGGCGGACATGGCCGAGACGGACGTGCTTGCGGGGTCGGCCTTCGCGGAGTTTGAAGGCGGCTTCGCCGCCGCCAATCGCGCGCTTGGCGGCGCGGCGGCGCTCGTGCATCTCGACGCAACACGACCCGAGAATTTGCGCGCGCGCTCCCTGCACGAGGAAATCGCGCGTGTTTTGCGCGCCCGTGTCGCCAATCCACAATGGCTCAAAGGCCAGATGCGGCATGGCCATCGCGGCGCAAGCGAGATCGCCGAGGCGATCGACAATCTTTTCGCCTTCAGCGCGCTTGGCGATCTCGTCAGCGATGCCCAATTTGACCTCGCCTTCGCGGCGACAATTGGCGACGAAAAAGTGCAAGAATTTATCCGCGTCGAAAATCCGCGCGCCTATGAGGCGATCACACGCGCGTTCAACGAGGCGCTGGCGCGCGATCTGTGGCGCAGCCGACGCAACAGCGTGCATGCTCTGAGCGAGGCCGTCGATGCACAACGCGCCTGAAATCAAGGGCTGGTGCCCCGGCGCGCTGACGCCGATGGAAAGCGGCGACGGCCTGTTGATGCGCGCCAAAATCGTCGGCTCCAGGCTGACGCTGGCGCAGGCGCGGGAAATCGCCGCGATCTCGCGCGATTGCGGCAATGGTCTGCTTGATCTCTCGCAACGCGCGCAATTGCAAATGCGCGGGCTTCGTGAGGAAACGCGCGGCGCCGCGCAAGAGCGTCTAAAATCCATCGGTCTGCTCGCGCGCGACGCGGCGACGGAGAGCCTGCTTAACATAATCGCCTCGCCGCTCGCGGGTTCCGTCTGTTTCGACGCCAATGAAATCGCGGCGCGGCTCGCGCACGCCATCGCCGAAGAGCAAGCGCTGAAGTCGTTGCCGGGGAAATTTCTGTTTCTCGTCGACGACGGCTCCGCGCCGGGCCTTCGCGATGTCGCCGCCGACATCCGCCTTGAGGCGCATGGCGCGACATTCGCGGTCGTCTTGAACGGCGCCCCCGATTGCGCCGTAATGGCGCCATTGGACTCGGCGATCGAGGCGGCGATTGCGCTGGCGCGCGCCTTCGTCGAACTGCGGCTGGGGCGGGCGTTCGAGTTGCGTCGGATGCGGGCCTTGGTCGACGCGATGGGCGCTGAGGCCTTGCGGCGAGCGTCAGGTGTAAAGTCCGAGCCCTATCGCTCGACTTGCCATGATCCGTTATTGGCCGATTTGCTCGGTGCGCGACGGGTCGGCGAGGTTTTCTTCGCCGGCGTCGCCGCGCCGTTCGGACGAATTCTGGCGCAAGACTTCGCGACGCTCGCCGAGGCTGCGCTGCAAGCGGGCGCAACGGAGTTGCGATTGACGCCGTGGCGGGCGATTCTGGCGCCGACCCAATGTCGCGAACAGGCCGCGCGCATCGTCGAGGCGGCGCGAACGCTCGGTCTCATTGTCGATGGCGGCGACGCGCGTCTCGCCATGGCCGCCTGCCCCGGCGCGCCGGAATGTGCTCAGGCCAAAGGGCCGACGCGAATGGGTCTCGACGCCATCGCGGACGTTGCGCGAGCGCTTTCGCGCGGGGGGATCGGCCTGCATGTTTCGGGTTGTGCAAAAGGCTGCGCAAAGCCTTCGGCGACGCCGCTGACGCTTGTCGCCAATGGCGGGTTGTTCGATCTCATCTATAACGGCGCGGCGAGCGACGCGCCGGTCGCGACGGGTTTGACGCTCGCCGAAATCGCGCGCCTCGCTGCGGCGCGCGGCTTAACGGAGGCGCCATGTCCGCGCTAGATTATATTCACGACGGCGCCGCGATCTATGCGCGCTCTTTCGCGACCATTCGCGCCGAGGCGCGACTCTCGCGCTTTTCGCCTGCGGAGGAGCGCGTCGCCGTCCGCATCATCCACGCCTGCGGCATGGTCGAAGTCGCCGACGACATCGTCTTCTCGCCCGGCGCGGCCGAGGCGGCGAACATGGCCCTGCGCGCAGGCGCGCCAATTCTGTGCGACGCCAACATGGTCGCTCATGGCGTCACGCGCGCGCGTCTGCCGGCGAATAACGAAGTGATCTGCACGCTCGCCGACCCGCGCGTTGCCGGTCTCGCCAAGGAGATCGGCAATACGCGCAGCGCCGCCGCTTTGGAGTTTTGGCGCGATCGACTGGGCGGCGCCGTCGTGGCGATTGGCAATGCGCCAACGGCGCTGTTTCGACTGCTCGAAATGCTGGGCGCCGGCGCGCCGAGGCCCGTGGTGGTGATCGGCATGCCCGTCGGTTTTGTCGGCGCGGCGGAATCCAAGGAACTGCTGCGCGCTTATGGACGCGTTCCATTCATCATCGTCACCGGGAGAAAGGGCGGCAGCGCCATGGCGGCGGCGGCGATCAACGCGCTGGCGAGCGAAAAGGAATGAACGCGACGCCAAGCGACGCGGGCGCGCTATATGGCGTCGGGCTTGGACCCGGCGATCCCGAACTCGTCACGGTGAAGGCCGCGCGCATAATAGGCGACGCGCCGATCGTCGCCTATTTCGCCAAGCTCGGGCGCGAAAGCCATGCGCGACAAATCGCCGAGCGTTATTTCCGTCCCGGCTGCGAAGAGTTGTTGCTGTCCTATCCGATGACGACCGAGCGGCCTTTCGATCAGCCCGAATATATCGGCGCATTGGCGGCGTTTTACGAGGACAGCGCGGAGCGACTCGCGGCGATTCTTTCGCAAGGACGCGACGTCGCGTTGCTGTGCGAGGGCGATCCTCTGTTTTACGGCTCCTTCATGCACATTTTCGTGCGCTTGAAGACGCGCTTTCACACCGAGATTTGCCCGGGCGTGTCCGGCATGTCCGGCTGTTTCGCCGCGGCGCGCCAACCGATGACCTGGGGCGACGATGTGCTGACGGTCGTTCCTGCGACGCTCGACGAAGAGACTCTGACGCAACGTCTCGCCGGGGCCGACGCGGCGGTGGTGATGAAGCTCGGGGGCAATTGCGCCAAACTGCGTCGCGTGCTCACGCGGCTCAAGCTGATCGAGCGTGCGATCTATATCGAGCGCGGCACGATGGCGGACGAGAAAATCATGTCGTTTGGGGAGAAACTCGACGACGTTGCGCCCTACTTCTCGATGGTGCTGGCGCCCGGCGCGGGACGCAGACCATGACGACGAGCCATGGCCGGCTCTACATCGTCGGGCTCGGACCCGGCGACGCGGGTTTTCTGACGCACGACGCCAGCGCCGCGTTGGAAGAAGCGCAGGATGTCATCGGCTATGCGCCCTATGTCGCGCGCGTGCCGGCGCGCCCCGGCCAGACACGGCTCGCCAGCGACAATCGCGTCGAGATAGATCGCGCGCGCGAGGCGCTGTCGCGCGCGGCGGCGGGGCGCATTGTCGCCGTCGTGTCGGGCGGCGATCCCGGCGTTTTCGCAATGGCTTCCGCGGTGTTCGAAGCGGTCGAGTTGGGCGAGCCGACTTGGCGCGATCTCGACATTCGCGTGCTGCCGGGAATCTCCGCGATGCAAGCGGCGGCGGCGCGGCTCGGCGCTCCGCTCGGCCATGATTTTTGCGTCATTTCGCTGTCCGACAATCTCAAACCCTGGGATGCGATCGCGGCGCGCCTCGGACATGCGGCGCGCGGCGATTTCGTCATCGCGTTGTACAACCCGGCCTCGCGGGCGCGGCCGCAACGCATTCACCACGCTTTCGCGATTTTGCGCGAGCTGCTGGCGCCGGAAACCGTCGTCGTCTTCGCCAAGTCGGTGGGGCGCGCGGAAGAGAATATTTTGGTGACACAGCTCGCTGCGGCCGATCCGTCCCAAGTCGATATGTCGACGCTCGTCATCGTCGGCGCGCGCGGGACACGCGTGATCGCGCGCACAGCGGGGAAGCCTTTCGTTTACACGTCGCGGAAGGCGCCATGAGCGAGCGGTGGCTGTCGTTGATTGGGCTTGGCGAAGACGGCGCGCTGTCGACAGCGGCGCGCGCGCTAATTGGCGATGCGACGTTGATTATCGGCGGCGCGCGTCACCTCGCGCTGATCGGCGCGACCAAGGCCGAGCAAATGCAATGGCCTTCGCCGCTGATCGAAGCGATTGACGGTATTGTCGCGCGGCGGGGCGAGCCGACCGTCGTGCTGGCTTCCGGCGATCCGTTCTTTTACGGCGTCGGCGAATTGATCGCGCGGCATGTGGCGTTAGAGGAAATTTCTTGTCTTCCCTGTCCGTCTGCTTTCGCGCTCGCCGCGTCGCGCCTGTGTTGGAGCCAACAGGATTGCGCGCTGCTGTCGTTGCACGGGCGCGCCTTGGAGCGCATCACGCCGCATTTGCAGCCGGGGCGACGATTGATTGTCCTTTCGTGGGACGAAACGACGCCCGGGCGCGTGGCCGCGCATCTCTCTAAGCTGGGCTTTGGCGACTCGCTTCTGCATGTGCTCGAAAATCTCGGCGGACCGCGCGAGCGGTTTCGCTCGGCGTGCGCCGCGGAATTCGCTCTCGCCGACATCGGGCCGTTGAACACGCTGGCCATCGAACTGAAAGCTTCGCCCGGAGCGCGGGTCATTCCGCTGACTCCGGGCCTGCCGGACGATTGGTTCGAGCATGACGGGCAGATCACCAAACGCGACATTCGCGCGGTGACGCTGGCGGCGCTCGCGCCGCGCAAGGGCGAACTGTTGTGGGATATTGGCGCGGGCTCCGGCGCCGTCGGCATTGAATGGATGCTGGCCGATCCCGCCAACCGCGCCATCGCCATCGAATGCGACGGCGCGCGCGCGGCGCGCATCGCGCGCAATGCGGCGAGCCTCGGCGTTCCCGGACTCGACATTATCGCCGCGCGCGCGCCGGAAGGGCTCGTGGACCTCGCGACGCCCGACGCGGTCTTCATCGGCGGCGGCGCCGATGCGCATGTGCTCGATGCGGTCTGGGAAGCGCTGCCGCGATATGGCCGTCTCGTCGTCAATGCGGTGACGCTGCAAACACAGTCGCTGTTGACGCAAAGCTTCGCGGCGCGCGGCGGCGAGCTGACGCATATCCAGATCGCCAAGGCCCGCCCCGTGGGACGTTTTCATGCGCTGGACCCGGCGATGCCGGTGTTGCAATGGCGCGCGGTGAAGCCGTGAGCGCGCGTTACGCCATCGGCATAGGCGCGCGCAGGGAGATCGACGCGCGAGAGCTGGCGAGTTTGGTGCGCGCGGTCGCGGCGCGACACGATGTCGATCTCCAATCCTCGACACTCGCGACGCTTCAGGCGCGCGAGGACGAGCGCGGCCTTCGCGACGCCGCGCGATTGCTCGATATGAGCGTCGTGTTCATATCGCTCGAAAATTTGCGCGCGCGCGACAAAGATGTGCTGACCCGCTCCGCGCGCGTCGAACAAATGTTTGGCGTCGGCAGCGTGGCGGAGGCGGCGGCGCTCGCTGGGGCAGGCTCGGGGAGCATATTGCTGGCGCCGCGCGTCGCGACGACGCGGCTCACCTGCGCCATCGCCTGCGCTCGCGAGGGAGACGATAGCCCATGACCGTGCATTTCATTGGGGCCGGTCCGGGCGCCGCCGATCTTCTCACGCTGCGCGGGCGCGATCTCATCGTGCGCTGTCCGGTCTGTCTTTATGCCGGCTCATTGGTGCCGGGCGGCGTATTGCAACATTGCCCGCCGGGCGCGAAGATCGTCGACACCGCGCCGCTGTCGCTCGACGCGATCATCGCCGAGATACAATGCGCGCATGAGGCCGGCCTCGATGTCGCGCGGCTGCATTCGGGCGATCTTTCGATCTGGAGCGCTGTCGGCGAACAGACACGCCGGCTGGAGCGGCTGCAAATTCCGTTCACCCTGACGCCGGGCGTGCCCGCCTTCGCCGCGGCCGCGGCCGCGCTCGGGCGCGAACTGACCTTGCCGGAGGTCGCGCAATCGCTGGTGTTGACGCGCACGAGCGGCCGCGCCTCGGCGATGCCTCCGAATGAAACTTTGGGCGCTTTCGCCGCCGCGCGCGCCACCATGGCGATACATCTGTCGATCCACGCCCTTGCGCGCGTCGTCGGCGAACTGATGCCCTTTTACGGCCCGCAATGCCCGATCGCGTTGGTCTATCGCGCCTCCTGGCCGGATGAGCGCGTCGTGCGCGGCACGCTGGCGACCATCGAGCAACTCGCGGGCGAGGCGCCGATGGAGCGCACCGCGCTGATTCTGGTTGGCCCAGCGCTGGGCGCCGAGGATTTTCGCGAGAGCGCGCTTTATGATGCGGGTTACGACCGGCGCTTTCGCCCGCGCGGCGGCGGAGAGCCCGCTTGACCGCCCCTGGGCTTTTGATCGCCGCCGTGTGCTCCGGCTCCGGCAAAACGACGCTGGCGCTTGGCCTGATGCGCGCTTTGGCGCGGCGCGGGATGCGTGTCGGCGCCGCCAAATGCGGGCCGGACTACATCGACCCGGCATTTCACAAGGCGGCGACGGGCCGCGACAGTCTCAATCTCGACAGCTGGACGATGGACGAGGGTTTGATCGCGCGTCTGGCCGCGCGAGCCGGCTCCGACGCCGACATCGTGATCGCGGAGGCGTCGATGGGCTTGTTCGACGGCGCCCCGAATACGCCGGGCCGCACGGGCGCCTCCGCCGACATCGCGCGCGCCGCCGGATGGCCGGTGGTGCTGGTCCACGATGTTTCGGGACAGGCGCAGACGGCGGCCGCGGTCGTGCGCGGCGTCGCCGCTCACGATTCGCGCCTAAAAATCGCCGGCGTGGTGCTGAACAAGGTCGGTTCGGAACGTCATCGCCGGCTGGCCGGCGATGCGATCGAGGCGCTTGGCTTAGCCGTGTTCGGCGCCTTGCCGCGGGACGCGGGCGCGATTCTGCCCGAGCGCCATCTCGGCTTGGTGCAGGCGGGAGAGACGGCGGGACTGGACAAAATATTGGACGCCCTGGCCGACAGGGTGGAAGCGCATGTCGATGTCGACGCGCTGCGCGCCAACGCGGGCGGCGGGATCGCGGCAGCGTGTCAAGCGTCCATCCGGGGCTTGAGGCCGCCTGGCCAACGCATCGCCGTGGCGCGCGACGACGCTTTTTCCTTCTTTTATCCGCATCTCGCGTTGAACTGGCGGGAGGCCGGGGCGGAGCTGAGGTTTTTTTCGCCGCTCGCCGATGAGCCGCCACCGGCAGATTGCGACGTTTGCTGGCTGCCTGGCGGCTATCCCGAATTGCATGCGGGCCGCATCGCCAGCGCGGCCGGATTTCTGGGCGGCCTGCGGCGCTTTGCCGAAAGCCGGCCGGTGCACGGCGAGTGCGGCGGCTATATGACGCTCGGACGCGCGCTCACCGGCGCCGATGGCGAAGTTCATGCTATGGCCGGGCTGTTGCAACTGGAGACGAGTTTTTTACAGCGCAAACTGCATCTCGGGTACCGCCGGGCGGTTCTCTCCGCGGATCATTGTCTGGGGACGACCGGGACGCGACTTAGCGGTCACGAATTCCATTACGCGACGGCGCTACGCGAGGAAGGCCCGTGTTTTGCGATGGTTCGCGACGCTTATGACGAAACGGAGTTGGCTTGCGGGTTGCGCATGGGCCGTGTTTCCGGCTCCTTTTTTCACGTCATCGCATGAAAAAAAGGGCCGCCGGAGAACCAGCGGCCCAAGTCAAGGGAGGAAACGCCCAAGGAGGGCTACGAAGCAAGAGCAATCTCGCTGCGATGCACTGTGTGTAATGCTGCATCGCACAACAGTCAAGGATTTTTTTGGGCTTTGCTGGGAAGAGCGGTGCGGCTAAGCGTCGCCGTTTGAAATGTTAAAAGAAACAGCTCCCCGCAAACGAGGCGGCGGCAGTGACAGCAAGGCTTATGCCCGGCCGGGAGGATGTTGACAATAGTCAAATTTATGAAAAATCAACCAAGCCGGCGATTCCCGCGAAACTGGCGGCGTAGCGCCGGCGCGATTGGCAGGCTTTCACTGGGGTGGCGACAAAGCTTTGCGCCGCGCGCGGCTGTGGTCTAAAACGCTTGGCAGCTCATTTTCGCCGCATTGGACGTCGGTTCGGGCGAGGGAAAATACCAAAAAGATCGGACCAGCGTTGTTTTCTGTCGCATGAGACCAGAAAGCGCCCGGACCCAGCCGAGGACCAGATGGCCGCCATTCCCGACTTCACCAAAATTCCCTTCGCACCCGCGAGCGCAAAGCCTTTGAAGCCGGAGCCGCGTCGTTGGTTGACGCCGGAGGGCGTCGAGGTCAAGAATCTGTATGGTCCGTCGGACATCGACGGCCTCGGCTTTGTCGATTCCTATCCCGGCGTCGCGCCTTTCATGCGCGGCCCCTATCCCACCATGTATGTCGCCCAGCCCTGGACGATTCGCCAATACGCCGGCTTCTCCACCGCCGAGGACTCCAACGCCTTTTATCGGCGCAATCTCGCGGCGGGTCAGAAAGGCCTCTCCATCGCCTTCGATCTGGCGACGCATCGCGGCTACGACTCGGATCATCCGCGCGTTTCCGGCGACGTCGGCATGGCCGGCGTCGCCATCGATTCGATCTACGACATGCGCACGCTGTTCGACGGCATTCCGCTCGATCACATGAGCGTGTCGATGACGATGAATGGCGCGGTGCTGCCGGTGCTGGCGCTGTTTATCGTTGCGGCGGAGGAACAGGGCGTCTCCGCCGACAAGCTCACCGGGACGATCCAGAACGACATCCTCAAAGAATTCATGGTGCGCAACACCTATATCTATCCGCCTTTTCCCTCGATGCGCATCGTCTCCGACATCTTCGCCTACACCAGCAAGAACATGCCGAAGTTCAATTCGATTTCGATCTCCGGCTATCACATGCAGGAGGCAGGCGCCTCCGCCGACCTCGAACTCGGCTACACGCTCGCCGATGGCGTCGAATATGTGCGCGCCGGCGTCGCCGCCGGGCTCGACATCGACGCCTTCGCTCCGCGACTGTCGTTCTTCTTCGCGATCGGCATGAATTTCTTCATGGAGGTCGCCAAGCTGCGCGCCGCGCGGCTAATGTGGGCGCGGCTGATGAAGGATCTTGGCGCAAAATCCGAAAAAAGTCTGACGTTGCGCACCCATTGCCAGACTTCGGGCTGGTCGCTGACCGCGCAGGACGTCTATGTCAACGCGATCCGCACCAGCATCGAGGCGATGGCCGCGACGCAGGGCCACACGCAGTCGTTGCACACCAATGCGCTCGACGAAGCGCTGGCGCTGCCGACCGACTTTTCCGCCCGCATCGCCCGCAACACGCAGATCGTGTTGCAACAGGAGAGCGGCACGACCCGCATCATCGACCCCTGGGGCGGCTCCTATTATGTCGAACGGCTGACCGCCGAACTCGCCAAGCGCGCCTGGGAGCACATCGAGGAAATCGACAAGCTCGGCGGCATGGCCAAGGCCATCGCCCTGGGCGTGCCCAAGCAACGCATTGAAGAGGCCGCCGCCAAGACGCAGGCGCGCATCGACACGGGCCAGCAGGTGGTCGTCGGCGTCAACAAATTCCGACCGGACAACGATGTGGCGCCCGATGTGCTGAAAATCGACAATTCGGCGGTGCGCGCGGCGCAGTTGGAAAAATTGAAGCGGCTGCGCGCCGAACGCGACGAAGTGACGACTCAAGCAACGCTCGACGCGCTGACGGAAGGCGCGAAATCCGGCGCGAATTTGCTCGATCTCGCGGTGCAGGCGGCGCGGGCGAAGGCGAGCGTCGGCGAAATTTCCTTCGCGCTGGAGAAGGTTTTCACCCGCCACCAGCCCAAGGCCAATGTTATCTCCGGCATTTACGCACGCGAAGCGGGGGAAAGCCCGGCCATTGTCCGCGTGCGCTCCATGACGGCGGCTTTCGAGGAGAACGACCGCCGCAAGCCGCGCATCCTCGTCGCCAAGCTCGGCCAGGACGGCCATGATCGCGGCCAGAAGGTGATCGCCTCGGCCTTCGCGGATCTTGGTTTCGACGTGGTGATCGGCGACCTTTTCGCGACGCCGGACGAAGTCGCCAAGAAGGCCGCCGAGGAGAATGTTCACGTCGTCGGCGTGAGTTCGTTGACGGCGGGCCATCTCGCGCTCACGCCGCAGTTGCGCGATGCGCTGAAACGTCAGGGACGCGAGGATGTGATGATGGTGGTGGGCGGAGTCATCCCCGAGCAGGACTTCCAGCAACTCTACGATTCGGGCGCCAGCGCCATTTTCCCCCCCGGCACCAATATTCCGCAGGCCGCGGAGCAGTTGTTGCACGAACTGAACATTCGCCTCGGATACGCGCAGCGCGAGGCGAAGCCGGTGGAGGCGGCGCATTGACGTAGCGCGTACCGCCTTCTCTCAACCGGCGGCTGTGAGGGAAGGCGCAGCCCAGCATATCGATTCTTAGCTTACGGGGGCGGCCCGCATTCCCAGCGCGTCTCGTGGCTGCTGACGCCATAGCCTTCGTCGATCGCGACGTCGACTTGGCGGCACGAAGCGCTGGAGGCCACGTCGCCATGCGAGGCCTGCGGTTGAGCAGAGGCGCCAGCTGTCATCGTCGTGTCCGACTGCGCGGACACCAACGGAGCGTCGAGCGCACGCGCGATAAAATCGCCGGAAGACAGCATAAGAATCGTCGTCAGGGCGAAAAACGCATTCTTCATGAGCGAACGACTCGCAATTGGCGTGAAACTCAGGGGAGCGGCGCGCCGACCAAGCGACCCGTCCTTCCGGCGGCGATGCGTAATTGTAGTTGATGAGGCGTGGCCTTCACAAGAAGAATTTGTCGCAAATGCCGCAAATAGCCGCCTCCAGCAAGGCAAACTGTGAGCAATAATTAAAATGAGTTCTCCTTCAACAGGATAATCGGCGCCTTCATCTAGCGACAGGGAAGACGGAGTCGGCGACGCCGTCTGGATTTCCGGCGCCGGCGGCATGCAAGACAATTCCATGAGCTTATTCGTCACGTCGACGTCATCCATTGACTGGCTTTCACATTGGTTTCGAGCCGGGCTCTAAACGCCTCGCGCGCCTCTGTTTGTTCACAAGGCGAGGTCATATTTCGTTCGATGGGAGAAGCGCCGCTAGGGGCGTCGGCGAATGATTCGCGCTCATCACGCCTCATCACCCCAGTTAATATTCGCCGAAACGCTCGTCGCGCGTTCTGCATCGCAAACACATGATCGGCGCCCCGGATCGTCTCTATCTCCAATCCCTTGGGCGGGCGGTCCATGTTGGTTGCGACCATATGCGCGGCGAAGATCTCCCTTGCGGAATCGGCGGCGCTGAAGACGAGAAGCGTTCGACAGCCGCGCTCGTCCAGAGCCGACAATTCGCGTTCGAGCCGCGATCTCGGATCGGCGAAGTTCAAGAGCCGCAATACTCGCGTGATCAGCGCCTTTCCGCGCCGCGCGCCAATCTCCCCGACAATCGACAGCAAGGGGCGCGCATTAACCCGACCCTTTAGCACCCGTCGCCAAGCGTTGGCGCTGAAGGCTTTTGCAACATAGGCCGAAGTGGCGCCGAACGTGCCCTGCAGCGGATCGGCGAGTTGTTCGCGCGAAAGAGGGAGCCAGAATTGCGGATTGACGAGCAGAAGCCGCTTCACGCGAACGTCTTTCAAAGCGGAACGGAACGCCAGGAAAGCGCCGCTGCAAACTCCGGCGACGCATATGTCGTCGAAGCCCATGGTTCGCAGCGCGTCAATCGCCTGTGAAACATCCACGGCGCGCTCGTCGTGATGGATGACGGCGAGCGGCCCCTGCGGCAACCAGTCCGAATCGCCGATGCCCAAACAGTCCATTCGCAAACTGGCGTAGCCCTGCGCCGCAAGAAAGCGCGCGTGCTCGACCGCGGTGCGGCCCGATCCCATGTGATGATTGGCGCCCGTGTTCAGAAATATCAGCGCTTGGCCGGCGCGTGTCTTCACCTCTACCCGCGGACGGCAAAGAACGCCGATCAGGCGATTCGCGTCGCCAAACTGCACTATGGATTCGACGAAGGTTTCCGTCTCGATCCCGCTCGCGGCGACTGGATGCGCGGGCTTCGGATAGGCCCCTTCTCGAACCCAGTCGACAATGGATTGGATGTCTTCCAGCGGAGGAGGCGCCGGAATGGTCGACGGGCGCCAGGCGGCCACTTCGGACAGTTCCAGAGTTGCGACCGAACAGCCAAGCTGTTTCAGCTTCAGGGCGAAAGCGTCGTAACGACGAGCTCCCGGTTCGCCCACAATGAGAATCCGCCGCGCGGGCGGTTGATCGAGCGACTGAAGGTCGATTCTGGCGATCGCGTCGACGGCGTCGCGACTGAACGCGAAACCTTCGATCGAAATACAACCGGCGTTAAATTCCTGCGTGGCGTTTGCGCCTCCGCGCGCGGCGATGACTTTCGCCAACGCCCTCTGTTCGACCAAGAAGCCTTTCCCTCGGACGACAGGCGTGACAAGCGCCAGCCGGTCGACTGTAGCGTCGCCAAGGGCCGCCTCTATCGCGAAGGCCGCGCCGAGTCGCAAGCCGATCAGCGCGACTTCGGTCACGCCGGTCTGTTCTCGCAGCTGATTCACCGCTTGGCGAATAGACCCGACCGAGGCCTCGATCGCGCCCGGATCGCCGTCGTCGCCCAGCGAATCGCCGTACCCGGGATAATCGAAACGGAGCGTCGGCAGACCCTCGGCGGCCAGTCGATCCGCAAGAACCCGCCAACTCTGATGGGCGCCTAGCGCCTCGGAGCCCGAAGCTGCACACAACACGACGCCGCGACTGCCGCCGGCCGCCTGGTGCACCCATCCAAAACAGCCTCCAAAACTGACGGGTGTCATGCTGATCACAGTTGCGCTCTCCCACTGACTTCTGTCCTCAACTCGACTTTGCGCGGCCCTTTAGCGAACCGCCGCATTGTTGGGTCGAGATCGCCTGGCCGTCTCGATTTGAGACAACGCCTTCGCTTAGAGGTAGCGCGTAGGAAAAATCGCGCCAGTCTCGGCGCTAACGTCTATTGCTGGATCAACGTGGTGCTTCCACCAGCGAAAGCAAGACAGGCGGGGCAAGACAGGCGGGGAGAGCCTTGGCGAAGATTATCGCCACGACGGCGGCGCATCCTGCCTATCCCGCCGTGTCTTGAAAACGCGCGGGTTCCCGCGACCGTCGCCCGATGTCGCCAATCGCGCCTCTTTGGAGGCATGCAATCGACAGCCGCCTATTAACCCAATGCCCCGATCGACGCAGCGGGTCGTTTCGCGGCGCGCGCATAGGCGTGGCGCGTGTGCGGATTGCGGATTTGCGCGGTGAAGAATTCAAAGAAGCGATAGGAGAGGCGCTCGTTGACGACGGCGACAAGGGCAGGGGTACGATCAACGGCGATGAGAGCAGGAACCGAGGCAGTCATGCAGCTACCCCACCGGATTGATCAGAGTTCCGGTTTTGCGCTCAAACACTCCGTATCCGTTTTCGTGAATGATGAATTCAAACTCAGGGTCGTCTGGGAAAGCGATTCCCCGGTCCGCAAAGGCCTTCTTCACCTTCTCTGGATGCGTCTCAAAACTTTTCTGGAAAGCCTCTAGGGCCTGTCATCAATTGAGCCATATCACGGCCGCGGCGAGAAAAACGGCGGCGAGGAAATTTCGCGCGGTTTTGTCGTAGCGGGTCGCGATGGCGCGGAACTGTTTGAGATTGCAAAAG
>Ga0182030_10001507_pt1 | contig 48071 bp, 51 predicted proteins | sample 812S3MmetaG_FD_121299 | JGI IMG/M metagenome (GOLD analysis project Ga0182030, IMG submission 121299) | Permafrost microbial communities from Stordalen Mire, Sweden - 812S3M metaG (Illumina Assembly) | ecosystem: Environmental > Terrestrial > Soil > Wetlands > Permafrost | place: Sweden... | reverse complement strand
TCTCTCTCTCTCTCTCTCTCTCTCTCTCTCTCTCTCTCTCTCTCTCTCTCTCTCTCTCTCTCTCCCCTCCCTCTCTCTAGTTCTTGCACCTATTTCTGGAACAATCTGAAATAATCCTTCAGCCCCGCTGGATGGATTTTCTTTTGTGAAATTTCGTAGTACTTCACCGACGCCCACTTTGAGATATACAACACATGGCATACATTTTAATATATCTCGGGCTCTCACTCCCGTTATGTCACAGTTGGGCGAGAAGCCTGTGCTGTACTCAGAAAATTGGGACGCAAGCATAGGGTGAGCCGTGAGCCAATGGAGATGAGCCACGGTAAATAAACAGTGGCACGCAAGGCGATCCGTTCGAGCTCATCCACTATGACTGCAGCCCTCTAAATTTAGAAGAAGTAAGTCTAGGATTCTTTGTGAGCTGGTTTTTTATCCCCAGAAGCTGGAAGAAAGGGGAGTAAACCTCCTTTGGATGGTGAAAGTGTTTGTAACGCACCAACTCTCATTACTAACACCTAACTCTTTCCACTATATTATATTTTACAGTGCTATGTTCAGACGCGATGATCGCTGAAATTCAGGGGGTTCAGTCGCTTTGTTTTATATATAAATTGAGTGTCCCAAAATGTATATCCGCCAAGGAGCGCAAGCGAGCTCACCTTGTTTACCAAAATTTGAAGACATCGGGTAGGGCTGGGACTGCGGGGTTCTATTTTTGAATGCCGGTTCTGTGGTACATAAGTTTTCCGGATCGACAGTGTTCCGGCCAAATCGGACGTCGAATCACCCACACAATACCACCACCTTTACAAATTATCTCCTGCAGTATTTATCCTTTAACAGATCGAATATTAGTCAGCTCCTCCTTTGAGTAGTAGCCGAGTTCCCCATGCCCAACAACAACTGCGCCAGTATTAACAGTTGCAAAATCAGCTAATTCAGGCATCGCATACTCTTATATTGGCCTGTGAGGCATCTAATATGAAACGAATCTTGCATAGATTACTAGATTGCAACAGCACACACAAGTCCAGTGAAGAGACCTTGTCTCCTTTGATTGCGACCTTTATCTAGTTGAGAATACCAAGAACATAATAGCTCTCGAACAAAGCAGAGAACCCATTCAAACACCACATTGATTTTCGACGTACACACGGTTGATTATGGACCCTTTAACCATAACGACCGGCGCGATTGCTATTGGGTATCGACTCACTGGAGTGCTCAGTAAAATCAAGCCATTACTCCAAACACCGAAGGACCTTGATCGACTTATTAAAGACGTTGCGTTACTAAACGGGCTTATCAATGACCTTCGGGATGCCTCCGGGGAAATACTTCAACATGCTATTCTACCAGTTCGGGAGATTCAGACTCTTCAAGCTTTAGTCGACGAAGTTAGCCAGGTTATAGTTGAATTGGAGAAATTAATTGAAACTGATTTCAAAAAGCCATCAAAGGTAAACAATAATCGCCCCAAAGTCCATCGCGTGACTTGGTTGTGGAAAGCGGACGAGGTTGAGACACTTCGGCGACGTTTGCAAGATCTACATATATCTTTAGCTGTTCAGCTTGGAACATTGAATGTGTAAGTTTGAAGGTTATTCTTTTGGCTTTCATTAGAAGACTTCCCGGTTTAGATATCCTTAATCTCACCAATTTATGTTCACATCTAGAGAATGCTGTCTCACTGTCTAGCAGACTTGCAATTATCCATAGTCACCAGTCTTTGAGTCATATTACGGTCCAAGCTGGCCAAATACTATCTCAAAATGAACACACCCAACGCCATTTACTCCAACAGTTCCAACAGTACGGAACTTTGATCGCGCGGCTGTCAGAAAGACAACAAGTAGAATCTAAGGAGCCAAGGGCTACTCCTACTGCATCTGGGGCCCTTACCTCCTCAACAATTACATTCGAAGATCTCCGAAGGAAAGTCCAACGCAAACACAGATGCAAACAGTGGTGTCCGTGTTCATGCCATAAATTGTATCTCTTCGGCTCTCCATCAACCTTCCGAAAGCTTACCGGCACATTTCAAGCTCAGATATCCGGGTTGCCATCAAACATCGCCCCTTGTAGTCTTAGGACATGCAAATTACGCTCAGAACTACGAATACAACTACGCCTTGGATTTCCTCAGTGGGTACTTGGGCGTATCTTGACTATCTCTACGTTTTTTACAAGCCAAGCAGGGCTTCAGTTCTCGTTGCGAGCAACCCGCGTTCGAAATCACAGCGACGTTATATTCATCAACGCTACAGCTGGGAATATAGAAGCGATACAGCGTCAGTTCGAGAGAGGTGAAGCATCGGCGCATGATGTCGACGAAAACTACGTTCCCATTCTTTCTGTAAGAAAATCTTTGCCTTGTCCAAACTCCTGTGCAATCCGTTAATAGGCCAAATGAGCAGTATGCTGTACTATATTGCCAGTGGGAATTGTGTAGATTCTTGTTGGACCAGGGGTCAGATCCCCATTTTCAGGCCAACGACCAACAGTAGGAAGAATATTGCATAACTCTTTGTTTGCGCCGAACTGATTCCGTGTATAGCACTCCTTACATAGTTGCTTGGGAGAATATTCTAACAACGGCCATAAGCGAGGTGCCAAGGAACATGTTACAACAATTGTTTCCTGTCGACGATGATCCCTTTTACGCCCGCCAAATGAGTTCCCTTCAGATGATGATCACTGGATACAAACCCGGGGATATAAACATGGAGATCGAGCAATCCAAAGACATTAACTATACAGATTCTCAAGGCATGACTGCCCTACACTGGGCTATCATTTGCGGGAAAACTCATATAGTCCGCTGGCTTCTATCTAGAGGCGCCAACCCTTTCGGGGAAATCCTAGACACCGTTACGCCACTCGAATTAGCTGCAAAATGCGACTATCAGTCTATACCTTTGCTTGTGGCAGCGGGCTGTAGTCCAGATCTAGGTATTCTTGAAGTCGGCGGTCCGGTTCATTACGCCGTAAGACATGCTCACCAGGATCATGGCTTGTATATTGTACCATTACTTGAAGCTGGTTGGAGCATAAATCAACAAAAGAAAGGGCGTACCCCACTGCTACAAGCCTGTCTTTTGAGTAATAAGCTTCCTACCTTCGAGTTTTTGATACAAAGAGGGGCCGATGTAAATCTACCAGACTTTGAAAATTACACCCCTTTACTCATTTCTGCTGAGCATCAAGCGAGAGAGTATGTTGACCGACTAATACAAGCCGATGCAGATTGCACCATAACCACTATCTACGGAAGGAATATCTTGCACTGCGTGGCGGAACGAGGAAATATTGAAACGATACGGGTTCTAATCAAGTGGCGAGAGCGATTGAAAGACGTGGATCTAAATCGAAGATGCAATAGCGGTCTTACGCCTCTGGACTACGCCGAGAAGAGGCATGATGTCCCAGAAGAATGGGCAGGAGTTTTCAAAGAATTAATCCTTGCGATATTGGAGGTTCAGAATGCCCAGGACTCAGTAAGGGTTACAAGTCAAGAGGTTGAAGAAAATCCATCCGACAGAGAGGTTACGATAGTGGAGGTTCAGAAGGCTCGGGATACAGTGAGGGTTATGACTCAAGAGGTCGAAGATGACGAATCTGACAGAGAGTTCTTCGAGGATGCATTGGAGGTGCACGAGGTTTCTGGAGATGCGTGATAAAATCAACATATGGAGATGTGAGGAATATTGAGGCTGGCACACACATGGGTGTACTACTAAATTGTTAGTATACATGCTCAGAACATATGGCTGTCCTCATCAAATCGCCGACCTGAATACTAATGTTGGGATAGACTCACAAGGGGATCTCTCCCAATCTTCGGAACACTATGAGTGGAAGGATACTGTACCCTTAATGGACTACTATCTCTGGTTTGATTCGGGAACTGCGTTTTATTGTCAAATGCTTTACAGGATGATGATTTTTTGGCTTACCACGGATAGCGAGGCGCTAGGTTTCTATAAACTAGGTATGTATGGTCTTGATACCAGGTATTAGATGCACAAATTGTGTAAATATTTACTTTTATATCAGCAATTCACCCTATTCACTGGGTAAGATGAAATTGAATGTATCGTGGAGCAGTATGTTTTTGGATGACTTACGCGCCAAGCTTCCCGCAAATCACCACTTGGTCCATCGCTGCATACCCACGATCCTCAGATATATCTATAATAGCAATGCTTTCCTACTTCCATTAACAAATTGCGCTTGATGCCATCGAACAACGGGGACATTCGGGCGTGTGACTTCTTCCCACCTCCGAGGTCGAGAGTCCTAAATACTTAGGCGTCGGGAAATGTATCGTACGCCTTCAAAATAACTTGACCTCTCCAATCAAGCGTGGCGTATTAAAGCCATCGCTTTGAAAACTACCAGATTTTCTGGAAGTGCCAATGCCTTCCGGAATCTCGACTTCAGAATGGACCGAGGCATTTTTTAATTTTCTAGAAGGACTACAATGTTGAGGTGTTTTCTCGTGCGTCTCCCGCGTTCTGGGGGTCCTCCTGATCCCTGGTATAACGGTAGCCCCGCCCTTTATCCGGCGTGCAATATCTTATGTCGTCCCAGCTGATACCTTTCGCCTGCGTAGCCATCACCTCCCCACCTCTTCCGCCTTCGCCAATTTTTTAGTTTTTTTCCCCCTCCTTTCATCGAAAGCGATTCCGTAAGTCTATGGGTCGAAGTTCGTTGATGATTGGTCTCATGCTGTCATTGCCTGGTTCAACCTCGGAATTTGCTGGGGGTTCATCTTTCCCATCCATTCGCGCACCCCCTCTTGTATTAACAACCTCTGCAGTTTGGCTATTTGCCGCAGCATTGGCATCCGGGAACCACATCGTCATATCTTCCAAATTATCTCCGGTTTGGTCACTGAAATTCTGCGTCATATAATCAATCAAATCCATTCCTCCGAGGCTTACGCCCTCCGTGGGTTGCGTATCGTACGTTTGGGAATACTTCCCCTGGAGGAAGGTACCACATTTCATTGCCATCATTCCAGTCGTTGCCTGTCGATGCGCTGATGTGTTGGCTGTTCGCAGTCTGAAGTCTTTGCGCCAAGAGTTCATTTGCAGGAGAGACAGTCGCATTAATACTCGCTGTCAAGGTCGTAGGGGGCTGACGTATTTTCAAAACTTGGATTATACAGCTGATCCGCGTAGAAGTCTGACATTGGTTTGTCGATTTTGGGTATTGTGCCGGAATCACTAGGCAAAGCCAGCTTCTCCTTTAGTTGTAGTTGCCGTTGATAGCTTTCTTCTAACAGGTATAAATGTACATCGTTTCTCGGGGGCGCAGGATTTAACCTACGCCCAGGCCTCCCTATCTGAATAGCCTGCTCATATTTTCTCCGTGCCTCCGGCTCAAGCGATGCTATTTGCCGACTTGTCAGCGTTCCTAGTTCTTTATTCATTGGCTGTTGCTCATTGAAAGTTCGAGATGAGGCCCATGAGCGTCCTTCTTGCTGCTGGGAGTTTGGAGTGAGAATGTCTGGATCGTGGGGATGGTTGCTTGGATGATTGTGAGTTGGGATTCCTGGACTTGTGCTCCGCTGCACTTGAGGATCAGAAAAAGAAAAATTCCCGATACCGAGAGCTTCTTGATAAACACCGTTATCATGAGCGATTTGCATTGGCGTCTGATTCTGTGTGATAGAGTCGAATCTCTCGTGGCCGGTGAGAGGATCCAAGTTTCGCTGTCCCGATGCGCCGGACATCGACGTGGGGCTGGGGAATGGTGGAAGATTCATCTCGTATGGTGGAGGAGGAAGTTTCACATCCCGCGATTCTCCGTTCCTCCAAGTTGACTGGAGTGGTTCCACCCGCGACTTGGACATAGTTTCGCGGGCTTGTAGGGGCTGTAGAGCTTGGGGTTGTTGTCTCACACTAGAAGGGACTTGGTAGCTACTCTGTACATTCTGTGTGTATTGGGCAGCAAAATCGGTAGTGATATCAGGATACCCCGTGGGTGTTCGGTGACGATAACTACCCTGGTAATAGTCTGACATTCCTTTATACATATCTTTCCCTGCTGTTGAATTCGAGCCCTTTGGGATCCATGGACCATCATGGCCTGTGTACCATTGAACCAAGGGATCTTGGACGAATTTTAATTCTTGACTTTGTTCAGTTGTGGCACCCCCAAATTGTGGATTGAAAGGTAGTAAAGTTCCACTTTGCATTCTCCGAGGTGACTGTATAGCCTGAGTGGGTGATTCGTCATAAATGGTACCCGCGGGCTGTCGCGGAAGATTTGGTATAGAATCATCTTGACGGTCATAAACGAGCTCGTTGCTTCCATCCCCTAGCCAAGGAGAGGGAGGCCGCATATTTAGGGGATATTGAGCCTTCTGATTGGTCCTCGATATATCAAGGGACGAGGAGGACGATGGATTGCTAAAGAAGCTGCTTTTTCTGCTCATCTCACTTGCAATCGTTGTTGAAGTGCTTCGATAGTCGATCGCCGGGATCGCCGATTTTGGTGGAGGTGCAGTGGGGAGTTCATAGCCGCCTTTTTCACCGTAGTATTCTGTCCCACTTGTATGGAAGCTGAAATTTCCTCCGTCATCACCGCTAGCGGCTCCTTGTGGCATTTCTGACCAAGTCCGATATGGAATTTCAGGAGCCTGAAGAGGTGATGCAGCAGCAAAGTTGTAGTTTTCATTGCCGTTTGTTGGGAAGCCGTTGACATCGGCATAATTCAGCGTATTTCGCACTCCCTCAGTTGTCTGCTTACTAGCAGGTTCAAGATTCTTAGCAACACTGGCTTTCACGTTAACCCGCTCTCCATTATTCTCCACCTTTTCGCTTGGGTAAAGCTCATGAAAACGTTGTTTAAATGCGCTTTTGAGCTCAGATGCTTGAAACTCTACTTCCGCTGACGATTGTAAACTTTGGGCGTGTCTTTTCTGCCCTAAGTTCGACTTTCTAAGCAGCTTTTCTTTGTAGTCACTCAGACTGAGCTTCTTTGGCAAGACTGGAGCCTCCTCCATGAAGCGGGGAAAGACATAACTCGTATGGCTGCCTGGGACCTGTAGATCCGTGATACTCTTTTCAGAATCATAAGATAAATGCAATCGTTGTCCGGCTGGTCTTTGGGGAGTACTCGCTCGAGGAGGACGCGATGGTAAATTTTTACTATCCGTAAACTTCTCTCTGAGATCGCTGGTACGTGACCGACGACGGATTGGTAGGATAAAATCATGAATTTTGCGGTGATAGATCTCGTTATGTTTCTGCAAAGTCGCTTTGGTCGAAAACCCGGATTCATAAAATTCGCAACTGGAGTCTGCGCACTTGAATTTTCTAGTGTGCGAACTTTCATGCTTCTCTCTTTCGCGATTATTTGAGAACCCGAGTGTGGCTCGCGGGCAAGGTGAATAACGGCAAAGAAATGCCGATTCTCCGTAGGTCTTTTTGAACTCACTGACGATCGTAGGGTTGATTCCTGCGATCGCGTCGTCAGGAGTCTCCAGGAGGAATTCGGCGATACCATGATATTGTTGCAATATTTCACTGAAAATCGTGGGATCGTTCTCAATTGCCAATCGTTGAATCTCTATACTTTGATAAGTATCTGTCATTTCAGAATTTTGGTTAGAGATGCGTTATGACTGGGTATGCTGACCTTTGGGTTCTATTTGCCAATGATTCTCCTGAGCCGACATTTCTTGAAAGACAAGCATATCTCGTATGAAGCCGTGAAAATTTGGCGGTACGTTGGAAGTTAATAATCGCTGCATGATGTCCGAGAGTAGTTTTTGATTCCTTAATGCATCCTTGAAACCATTTGGCAGATCTCTCTTCTGGAACAGAAGTAGCTTCTGTAGCTGTGTGCTGAGGATCTCCGAGAAAGAGGATCTGGAATGTGATTGTAGTTCGGCATAACGAAGAACATGCTTGATTAGAAATTCATAAGCATATAGGTGCAAGCCATGAAAGCCTTTTGCGACCCGAAGTACTTGCTCCTCTTCCGAGCACTGATGGCCAATAAGGCAGTGGCTTGTGGAAATATAAGTAGCGCAAGCGTATGAAATAGCAAGATGGCCATCGAGTTCGTGTAGAAAGGGTCCACTCATTTGATGAAGGATATACCTAGACAAGATATTAGCAGGTAAGTGGAACGATCAAGGTAAAAGAGCTGTCTAACTCCTTCGCAGAAAAGTGCACAAATTCCACCGTATCTCCTATACTCTCCTCGATGATTGGTTTACACAGATCCAAAAGGTTTCTAACTGGCTTAGTGTCATCGTTCAATACGCTGTCAGCCGCTTCAAAGACAAGGCCATCCTGAATCTCAAAAGCCTTCAGCGGCCTAAAGGAGCAGGCCATCCACTTCAAGATCGTTATCGCCTTTTGGGAACTGTATTCGCTATATTCTGACTTGATTCGGTCAAGAATGAGACGATAACTGTTTTCATTAGCTCTGAACGATAGCCTTCAGTGGGTTCCAAAACCTACGCTTTATGCAGACCTTGCGGTAGATTATAGGCCGCCTTTTGCAATTCATAAGCGCTTTCACGATCTGAGAGTTCTGTAATGACTAGACGAACCCAAAGGAACATCCCTTGCGCACAGAATTAGTGATTACACATTACCACACTCGGTGGACGCTTACCGTTTGCTTTTTTCACAACGGTTCTCTCGACATTATCAACCACCGCGGCTGGGAAGGATTCCCGAAGTCCTATCAAAGATTGCTTCACATATTTCTGGATATCCTTATCTACTTTTCCCCTCTCTATCTTCTCTGACAAAGAGATTGTTGGTCTTTTCCGTAGTGTTTTGCTAATGTATGTCTCTGCTCGGCTGGATATGAATATTTTGCAAGGAGTAGCAGAATTCTTAACGGCGAACAGCAGCTCTGTCAAGATAGCCTTTTGATCCCTCTCTGAGCACTCATCTAATCCATCAACAACGATTCGTGTAGATGAAATGGCGCCAAACAGTTCTAGCAGCAGTTTCTTGACTTGGCCCAGAGAGGGTGTGCGTCCCTGCCTGATGTAATTTTCGAAGACGTGACTAGTCAAATCAGACCGGAACCTCAACAGCTGTAAAATCAAAGTCCTCAAAACCTGTCCACACAGGTCACCTTTATCCGTGTGACTCTTGCAGAAAAAGAAGACTGTCGTGAGGTCGGGGTTCTGCCGAAGATCTTGGATGATACGAGAGGTGAGAACACTCTTGCCTTAAAATTATTTGTTTGCAAGTCTCGAGAGCGTTGGAAAGGAAGTTGTACTTACCAGCGCCAGGTATCCCCTTGAGCCAAAGGACAGGTTCTTCAGTCTGGTTTTCTATCCACGCTCTTAGCAGATGACTGTTCAGGACCCATTCACATGTTCCTGGCTGTCGTCGTTGCAACGATTTGTCAATATTGTCTTCTTGGTTACGATCATGGATTTCGAGCCAGGATATGCAATCTTGAAGCTGCCGGTCTCGTCTCTCACTTTCTCGGCAATCGATATCGTCTTGTTGGAACTTTCGCCACTTCTTAGCTTCAATGATCGCAATACACGAAGCTTCCTTGTCTACAAGGTCCCGGTGTCTTTCGAGGTTTTCGAGAACTCCGAGGAATCTGACTCCAAAGTCCTTCCAGAGGGAGTCAAAGAAGATATGCCAGGCTGTTAATTGTGAGACGGTTTCCACCTTGATTATATTACAAGAATCGAAACGTACCCCCTCGCCTCAAGAAGAGGTATGTGTGTCGATGGAACTCCAATATATCCTCGTATACTAGCGCCAGCGCTTGTTTGATATTTGCATCGTAGTCAAAGACGGCCTTGAAGCGATCGAATCTGGGCAAACAGTCTGCTATCTGAGAATATGCATCGAGAAGTTTATCCAGGATGGTTGGATGATCGCTTGCAATCTTTAAAGGTATCAGCGTGGAGTTCTTGCTTCCATATGCGAAGAGGAAATCATGACCTGAAGTACTAACTTAACAGGAGCCCAGACCCAAGGCAGGAATGGCGTCCCATTGCACAGTATATCGATCGCCTTGGAATACTTTTCCAAACATTGAAGAAAAGGTTTGAGACGGCCCATATAACGTAACGACCGTCGTTTTCTTTGGGTTTCCTGTATTTGGCGCGCGGCATCAAATACATCTTTCAACGTCGTGCACTGGAAATCTATAGCGTCTATTACACAAGGAGAAATTAGTAATTCCTATTTATCTAGAACAATTCTAGAATACCAGATAGCTGCTTGCAAGACATGATTCAAGAATAACTACGCCTGAAGCAATGTCGAGCAGGAAATTTTTGGCTGCCCAGATACGGACGTACCTTGAGGCCGGACCACATCCGCGAGACGTGCGAAAGCACCCTCGAACGTCGCCATTTGGGCTCGCGACGATGCTGCCATAACTCTGGTAATCAAACAAAGAACGCGAACAATGACATGAAGAAAGAAAGAGATACTTTCGCGGATACGAACAAATCAAGAATTGCAAGGTAGGCAGACTGTGAGGCTCCGAGCCTTGTGCGAGCCATATCTTACTGGTCGCAATGCGGTGGGCGCAATCATGCAGAGTCTCTGCCAACCACGTCCCAAAAGCCTCACTTGAAGCAAAATTTCCCCTTCAGCTGCCATGGCGAAGATGAATTGAAGCAATACTAGACGAGTAATTCGGCCTCGAGTGATGGCCAGCAATGCCGACTTCGAAAGACTAGGCAAACGACGTAGGGTGGGTGAGGAAGCGTGGTCGGCTGGTGATTGCGCCAGGCCCCATGAAGTCGAGGTCTGCTTTGGTATGGTAAGTTAGTCAATTTCACACAATATTTGGCCTTCATCGTCCTTATGGTGGTTTTGTGCTGACGAATCTTTGGGTGTAGCTAATTGACATTCCCGTACGAACCACTCGGTATCCATCCTACTCGTCCAACAATATCCAACCCGTCTTCCTGAACGGTCATAACAAGCTGGAGAAACTAGATGAGGAAGGTTCATTCGGCACACTCTCAGAACGCTCCGTGCGGATCATACACGCCCTCCAAGCGGCGGGATGTGCAACACAAATGTTCTGCCGGGTCGGGAGATATGCTGCACTAGGAGATAGCAACGATGGCCAGGGAGAAGGAGACATGGAGCTCACGCTATGTGCTATAATATACGGACCAAAATCAATTTCTGAGGACGTTGGGGATTGGCTCGCAGAATATGGACTGTTCCTACAGGATCCAATGCATTGTGACAGAAATGTCCTCTACGAAAATCCCCATCTGCTCCATGAAGATGACGATGAACCCGTCATGACCTTCTCCTTGAAGCTTCATACTTCTGTTGTTCATACTGAGACGCTAAAGGTGGCCCCGAATCTCTTTGAAATCCTGAATCAGGAGCATCAACTCGCAGAAACCGAGCAGCCAGCTGCTGTATCTACCCCGCTTCACAGGTCAGCCTCCAACTATCCTTCCCAGAACTTGGCTAAGGAATGAAGAGTCACCAGAAGCAAGCTTTGACTTTCATGCTAAAGCGGGAGCAAGGACTGGCATATGATGAGCCCGGGAAAGATGTATGGTCGAAAGGGACGAATGTTGACGACCATACTGTGTAGGACATGTTATGCCTTACTTTGATTCTACTGACAAGACATAGATATATAAATACAGTCACAGGGGAGCGACGGCAATCCGAGCCGCCCAATTTTCGAGCTGGCCTTCTTGCAGACCAAAGTACGTGATTCGAGAGCAAAATCTCACAAAGTTGAAAAGTATTATGCGCTCTAGTACTAGCGTGAGAGTTTGAATCTCATGGAGTCCGCTTATTACTGTTATCTTGCAATATTTGAGTGATTGCTGACTCCAAGACTTCATAGTGGGCTTGGGGAAATCTCTGAGCATCATAGCCCTCATAGCCGCGAACAGGTATTCAGGCGCTCGCCCTATTCATGATGCCTTTACTCCGGTAAAGACGACGCTATTAGTTGTCCCACTTCCTCGTAGGAACTTTCCAATTTTGAACAATAATTCTGTAGGCTAATTAGCACGCAGTTCTGCAAACATGGGAGACTCAGTTTACGAAGTTGGTAGCATCACTTGTCGTGTACCGCACATTAGAGCTGACTATCAAAAGGCATTCATATCTCGACACACTCTCTTGGCGCAAATTTCATGGCTCGAACAAGCCATCTGTAGATGAACTCCAGAATCTCGACGTTGTCATCACCACATACAAGACCGTTGCATTGCAATGGAAGATTTTTAAAAATGAATCAACAAGGTCATCCTCGTTATTCTCGCTCTACTGGCATCGCATTGTTCTAGATGAAGGTGCGTATCATGTACGCCCTACTTCTTAATGAGGCGCGGGAAGCTTACCATGACAACCCACATCATCCAAAATCGGTCAGCAGCAATCACCAAAGCAGCGTGTGCTTTAGAAGCCCAACATCGATGGGCAGTCACAGGGACGCCGATTCAAAATCGGTTGACAGATCTCGCAAGTCTTTTCCAATTCCTGAGGATTTACCCATATTCGAATCCATCGGTTTTTGACCGTGACATTCTACGGTCTTGGCAGAAAAATGACAACGAGGGTTGTCTGCGAGTGAAATCCCTTGTCAATTTTGTGACTTTGTATCGGACTACAGCGGTCATCAGCCTGCCACCCCGCAGCGACTTGGTACACTACCTTGACTTCAACTCCGCTGAGAATCATTTGTACGAAAGTACCAAGATTCGTACGCAGCAGGTAGTTAAGGACGCCATTGGAAATCCACGAAAGGGGGTCTACATGAACGCCCTGCAATGGCTGACTCAACTGAGGCTTATTTGCAATCATGGAATAATGCATCGTCAAAGAATGGCGGATTCTGCCTGTGTGAGAAGTTTCTGGTCTTTGGCAAAGGCTCAAGATATGTTCGAAAGCATGCTTGATGCTGGGAACGCTCTATGCGCCATGTGCTCTCTGAATCTCGCTGATGCAACGCTCGAAGATGTCAGTGCTAACGTTACTGAGCTTCCTCAGCCTAAGCTGTCCGAATGCCTCCACTTAGTTTGCGGATCATGCTTGACAGAAGAAACCGATTCAATGAGATGCCCTGTATGCCAACCCATCGCTCAATGTCGAGGTTACAAAGTTTCCTTCAGCCCTGAAATTTCGTCGCCCTCGTCCTCTTCAAAAGCGTTGCCATCTTTGAGTTCCGAAAATACCCCAACTAAGGTTATCGCGCTGCTCGCAAGTTTGAGAGCCTTCCGAATCGGCGAAAAGAGGTGAGAAATAATGCCACCTGTCTTCCAATGGCTGACTGATTCTTCTAGTGTTATATTCTCCTATTGGACTTACACTCTCGATTTGATCGAGTCAGCGTTCATATCCAATTCCATTAGTTACACACGAATTGATGGCCAACTGTCACCGAACAAGCGCAATGAAGCAATCCGAAGGTTTCAAGAAGATCCCAATATTCAGACTATTCTTGTATCAATAACTTGCGGTGGTGCAGGGTAAGCAGTTACCACCACCAGTCCCCGCTACCCCATGATTAATAATACGTAGATTGGATCTAACAGCAGGGTCCGTCGTCTACCTCATGGAACCACAATGGAATCCGATGATGGAAGAGCAAGCTCTATGTCGTGTCCATCGAATGGGCCAGAAGAAAGAAGTCGCAACGATCCGGTATCGAATGAAGAACTCGTTTGAAGAAAGGGTTGTCACAATCCAGGAACGGAAGAAGGATCTTGCGGCTCTGACGTTCTCAAATGAAAAGATTTCCGAGGCAGATGTGGGAGCGGCGAGACTTCAGGTATGTCATGAACAATAATTGGCTTGTTAATTGTCTCTGACCCGTCGATCAGTATTTGCAGGCGGCTTTATAGCCAGCGAAAGACACATAGAGATGAGACCATCGCGACCAAAAAATACTTATGCAGGGATCGAAGATTTCGAGCATCAACCCCGTGTCGTTCACTCCCAGTTCGGAACTAGCCAATTACCATAATATGATGATGTTAAGATACCGGGTGGCTGGTGCACTAGTTCGGATAGGCTGGGGGGCTGGGGAAGAACTCTATAAAAAGAGAACCTGAAAGACCAGCAAATAATTCACTTGTCGCCTCACTAGACCCCTCCTCAATATCACACCAAACTCCACGAGAAAGAACCAGGACTGGACTCCGTGCGCTCATTATTTTAAGACTGCTCTACGATAACGATGGCCTCACCACAAGAGCGCGCCCTCCAAAGCGACATTCCTCCTAAGAACAAGTCCGACTCTGAATGGCTCCGCGATATGGGCTACCGCGGCCTCCACGAGTTTGCCATTATCTTCGGCTTCAAAATTACCGGCCAAAAATATGACGAAGAAGATGATGCGCGACGCCTCATAGGAGAATTCCGCGACGAGCAACAGGAGGAGTGGGAGGCACTACGTCGAGACAAATCTTCGTTAGGAAAGCCTACAGCTGAGAATTCAGAAGCGGGCCCTTCAATGACGGACGGTAAAGAGGCGAAGAAGCGAGAGTTAGTGCAGCTAGCAGTTTTATGGCACAAGCGATTGGGCCACGCAAGCTACCACGCTGTCCTCGCCCTTTCAAAAGCAAAGCAAGGGCTCCCGGAGTTTGCAGAGTTTGGGGGTTTGGAGGTACGAGATCTGCCGGCCTGCGAGATTTGCACGAGCTGCGGGTCAGACCCTTTCAGTTACGATGAGTGGAGGAGGGGAGGCTAGGATATAGCTCCTCCAGATGATACCCTACTCTTAGTCATGTGCTCTTGGCCCTGGTTGAACGGATTGTGGGGGATAGCTCCGCTCGCCAATAGATTGAGTCTGGGACTGCAAAGAAATATTCCAGAATCCATGTGAAGCTCGAGATGGCCGTGCTGTGAGTGATATTTTCAAGTACATCTAGAGATACCAATACATCATGATGGCGGTAATAGTAAATGATTCAATCTCGACTCTATAAAATTTTCAAGAATTATGGGCTCCTAGGAGACACCGGTGGAGATGTTGAGTCTTCATTCCTCCGTTATTTTATGTCGGGTCACCGGAGGAGGTACATAGCCTTTCTCTCCCATAAGCGGATTAGCCACTATCGTATATCTAATCCCATCCTGCTTAGCCAACTCCATCACTCTTTTCTTTTCCTCTCCTATCTTTACCTTATTCCTGAAATCCCTGCTCCAATCCGAAAATGCTTCATACATTCTTTGTATAGCGTCGATATCAATTATATGCGATTTATTAACCTTATCATCATTGATGAACAATTGCCCCTCCTTAAATTGAACTACGCTGACTCCAGATAGAGTCCTGCCGTTTCGATCTTTCTGGATTTTACCCTCCGGATTTTTCTTCGGGGGATCGGGATCTCTCCGCATGGGGATGATGTTGTAAGCATCTGGATTGATCCACGGTATCCCACCAAGAAGCTGTTTTCGAAGATCAGAAATAAAATTGTTGAAGACCGCCTTCTCGTTCTGACTCATGTATAGTTTCCCATCATGCACCGGTATCCACTGATATACTCTTTTGAGCTCTTTAGTGCCAGGGGTTGTTCTGTTTTTTGTGTTCACGAGTTTATAGCTAGCAGGTCGCTCAACAAGAAAATCCGCTGCTACTGGGAAAATAACATAGAGGTTCATCTTCAGGTTAGAAGTTTGTTTCAGATGGTGCAGGAGTTTCCGCGTGTTTTTGGACTGTCGTAACTGATCGCGAGATATATCTTCATTCAATTTTTTCTTCGCGGCTGCGGCGGATTCTTTGGCGGATTCTTTAGCACGTTCTGCAGCTTTCGTAGCTTCGAGCTCCTTTTTGCGATCTTCTTCTTCCTTCTGAGCCTCATATACCTTGTTGGTATATTCGTCTCCTTGGCCTTTGGAGACAGCTTTGTCAAACCCCGTTTCATATGCTTTAAACTTACTGATATCGAATATCTTTTCATCCTTTACTTGCTCAAGTGTCTTGACTTTCTTCACTCCCGCGCCCTTATATCCACGACCTCGTAGATCGAAAAGGCTCATGATCTGACCAGGATCCGAGTCGGCTTTATCAGATGGGTCCTTAGCAATCACAACGACGACGTGTCTGGGTTCAGGCTTGCTCATAATACTGACACCTGGTTTACTGTAATTTGCTGGACCAAGTTGCTGCCAGGGAATCGAAGCGTCGAAGATTGCAGCTAATGGATCTCCTGGTAGAATCTCGGGGATGCGAACGACAACTTCATCTGAATCTATCTGGTTGACTTTTGTGTCCTGGGTAACTTTCGTGTCCCCAGGATGGCATACGTCCTTCAAGTTCTCCCCATTGCATTCTCCCAAACTTCCATTCGGAGTACTTGGATCTCCTGGAAAATTAAAACTCGTGCTGTCCGAACCAACTGGAGCACAGAGTACTGGCACGAGAGAGGAAAGAGCGAGGACAATGAGCAACGACAACTTCATGTCCGATTGAGCAAGACGATCGCAATAGGAAGAGAAGAACTCATGCGGTCCAAAATATGTCCAAAATATGCAGCGGGATAGAAGGGGAATAATGAAGACTTCCAGGAGGCCTCTAGTGTAGCGTAGGTTGATGTGGCTGAGGCTAGTCCTCTAGGATGGGCTTTAAGTAGGGAAGGATTAATCTTCTTCACAATTCTTCGCGATGCACCAAACATGAACCGGATTCTACTCAAATCCCATCAAAAGAAGCGCTTGAGATTGGCAGCCATGTGACACAGCCTGGAAAGTTGGCACGAAGGAATCAGAGGATCGAGGCTGACATGTGGCTGAGCCCGAGTCCTCACGATCCATCCAATAATTATTACGACCTCAAGCCCCCTTGAATAGTTCCTTCTTTTAATTCGTTGGATTAATCGAAGTGATGTATAATGTGCTGTGAACCAATCGTCAAGAAAGTATTTATCTCCTGCATTGCCTACATGGTGCGGTGACTTGGCCACCGTATTTAAGGTAGGTATTGAACGCTGGGACTTTAGCGTTTCTAGCCCTAAATAGTAGGCTGTTTAGCGAATTTGCACTACAACCTCAGGGCTCACATCGCTAAATACGTCATCTTGGCGCGATGGAGGCAATGCAATAAAGGAGATGTCTCAGTCGCCAAACTTTCAGGTCATGTATAGCAATTCATATAGTGACTTTTTCTTCGATATCCTTTTCTTCAAATATTTATAAATTAAAAAATGTTCCCGAATCAATACTAATGAAGAAGTATAAGACAAAAGTACTACTAAGTTATCGTAGACTGTATCGGATCCGTCGAATAACGTTTTCGTAGGTTTTAAAGCTCTTATTATATAAAATTAAAGCCATCAGATGAAAACAGGCATTTGAAAAACACCTCATGAACCATCTAATTTAGCTAATAAGGAATATCATGAGATGTAAACGCGAGTTTCCTTCATGTTAGAAATAGGGCAGCTCAATCGGGATTATCAACTCCAATAAGCGAAGTTACATAGCTTGAGAGTCTGCAGCTGAGAAGTTGTGGAATGAGGAATTGGATATTTCGGAAAATGCCAAGCTCTGGGGATCCGGCAGAAGTATCGAGACTACAAGGACCTTGGAGCTTTACCATAAGAGCCTATAGCATTACACGCTAAAAGGCTTACCCAGCCTCGCTGCTCACCAAAATTGCCCCGAACCCGGGGGAAGACTCCCTATATTTTAGTGGAGCCTTCAGAGCTTAGGCCTATCAAATCCCCCCTTTATTAGAGTCTGCTTAGTCAACTAAGTTGAATGATTCAACTCTGGCTCATCCAGATCCATTAGATTTTAGATTTAAAACAGCCAGGGCATTACCCCTGGATCACGTGTCGGTAGCCGAGTGTCTTGGCATACATCGAAAGTCCAATCTATCGTATTTCAAGCCATAGCACTATATATGAGCAGAATTTGACAGGTTATGGCTCTCTCATAGTATCAATATTGGTTATTGAGAAATAATGAATGGATTTTGAATATTATGTAAAACTATAGACCTATGATGGAAACTCAAGAGGCACTTCCTCAAAGTTGAAAATGGCAAATAACTGCGAAGTTCAGAAGGCTCATCATAGTTCAACACAAAAATTAATAAGATTTGGAACGAGAACTTCAGTCTGAGGATAATCCTAAATTTAGGTATCCAACACATGCTCCAAAAACTCAAAGGCTAGACTCGTGACCCACTCCAATAAGGTAAGTTACGCAAGTTCAAACCTTTATAGATGCAAATAGAAGCGTGGAACAAATGTAGATTCGAGTCTAAGAAGTATAGAAATGCTTATTATACCAAAGCACAATATGCAATCGCTCTTTCCGATGAAGATTCCAATGCCCAAAGTGCAAACCTTATATAGAGCACACTTTCCTACCATAACTTTGGGGTGCACCTATCGCGACCAGAAAGCATAAGACAAGACCATCTGTCTGAGAAATATTTCAAACTTCTAGATGATCTAGAGGCGCCCTCCGAGCCCATCTCTCCTCATGTAAACAACATCGATGATGATCACCTTTACACTTGCACTACCACTCTAATCAGACACTTGTGCTTCGATTACTTGCCAGCCATCTGGATATGGGAACTCGACTACTCTCTAAAGAAACAACATGATGCAGTGCCTACCACTCAAAGATTGTGAAAGGCGAGTGAGCTGTTTTCCATCCGTCCTCCTACCTCTGCATACAGTCGGTCTATGCCCCGCAGTGCAGCTCTTTTCTTACGAATCTCGTTTGCGGATCTCTAGGAAACTCAACTGAAATCATTCTTGAGCATCTTCGGGGCCTCGAGACGCTACTGCTAAAGGTGTATCACCAGGTAAGACGCTCTCACTTTGTCAATTACTTGGCATTCTGTCCCTTTCTGGTGACAATCTCACATAGACAAATCTTCCCAGGGAATGATAGCGTTGCCAACCCGATGCTATGCAATAGGTGCCTCATCGTCGCCATCGACCCAAACCATCAGAAGATGCTCAATCTCGATAAATCCTATACCAGCCTTCCACGCACACCGGCCCGGCACAAGCACAACTCACTCGAGGGAGCATACCCGGAATGGGATCAATGTACTTTAAACTGAGGTATGGCAGCACATTCCCACAGAGTCAGCTTCCCTCTGCTCTACTGGAACTCCAAGGCCAGAAATGCCAACTACCCATTTCGTTCTTCGGGCACACTTGCTAACCCCAATCTCAGTTCAGCCCACAGAAGGTTTCCACAGTTATCAAGCTGCCATGAATCGACTGGACACTATGGATACACAGTCTGGGGGAGGGTCATCATAGATTGAGGTATGGGTAGCTTGCTGGTTCCCCATGAAAAGACAAAACAGAATACTACATCTGAGGGACTGTGTCACAACGAAGAGAAATATTTTTAATTGAGGGAGCCGCGGGCTACCCCATACTTTGTTTTATAGTGCGAGAACGAGTCGTCTACGTCGTATGAGTCATCGATTGATCACTCGCTACCGAGAACAACAATTTTTGGGACAGCTGGCCGAGACGGATATCTAGTAGGAACACTGGAATTAAGAATCTTAGTGAATGGTTTGGATCACCTTTCAACGTTCCCATGATTGATTCATTTCCTTTCTAGAAGTGTCTGGTACAAGTGTTATCTTTGCGACTCGTTCGCCGTTGGCTTCGATATGTACTACCATCCTCATAAAGTTATGGCATTGGGTCGATCTCTTGGAGAGTGTGGCAACGGAATGAGCAGAGCGGAAGGTAGCATAAATACTGAGGAACCAAAGCTGAACATATGAGGATAATGGAGAAGAAGATGGATGGAAGCGATAGGGGAATACCTTTAGCTGTAGCAATCCAAACAATGACCGCTTCATTTTCTTTCTTGTGAATCTTGGCACCCTGTATTTAAAATAAAGGATTTATTCTTCATCGCCTGCAGTTACTTCAGGGGACAAATCCGCCGCAGCCTGCAATGTTCTCAAATGGCGCAGCTCAACGATCGTCAAAGCTTCCCAGCTGGTACCAGCGTTGCCTATATATCCTTTTCCAAAAATCACAAGAAGCCAAGAAGAGATATCTGGTACTGCCGTCCTAGAAATAGAGGGACATAAACCACTTTCAGGGGCGTCCACATAACCTGGGAATGTGTAAGCAGGCCTGGCATTTGCAGCCGTCTCGGGATAAATGCCACTCTTCTCAATCTCAATTCACTCCCAAAGACTTTTGCAGTCCAACGATCAAGCCGATATAAATCAACCCAACCTATAGAACACAATCCGAGTCAGGTTCATCATCGATCGAGGTATGGGCCGGGCAGCTTGTTGGTTGCCCATAAAACACCAAAGATACAGACACTATTGAGGGAAATAAATACCAGTGAAGATGAAACGAGGGGATTCATAGTTTTGAGGATATCTTTCTATAGTGCACGGCAGCTGTCATCGACCGCGGGGGTCCCGGACATAACAGTTTTTAGGAGAAGATAAGTGCATGAAGAATAAAATTCAAACCGCTACAAAGAATCAGGGCGACTGAAAATTGATCAGTCAGTTGGAGAAGTATAAACTCTGCAAATTAGAACCATGTAAAGTGTAAATTTGCAAAACTAAGAAATTTCCCACCTTGTCCACACAAAATCGATGAACACAGGATATCCAAAACCAAAAGCGGTGCAATTAAACTTTTGCGTACTGTTTTCAAAATAAAAATATCATACAAACTTTTTTAAGAATATAATATATTCTCTCCCCCGCACACTAAAAACCCAATCCCTTCTCTATCAGCCATTCAGACCGGAAGTATCTCCACTCCCCAACCTAGCAGCTACTGTAGACGTGACGAATCTTGAGCTCGAAACCCTCGAACTACTGCTTTTGTGATTGAAACCTGCAATCCCGAGAGTTGATGCGGGAGATGCTTTACTCGAGGTCGAGGTGTTGCTAGCCGTTGGTGAGCTAGTCATCCGGGATGTCGATGCGGTCGGTGTTGTCGAGGATGTTGTGCTTGTGGAACTCGTACCAGATGTAGTGCTCGGCCCCCCAACCATCTCCGAATAAGCAACAGACCCACTACTAGGAACATAACTCGGGACATCTAGCGTAGCAGCGCTATCCATAGGCGTTTGCAGCGGTACAGGACATCCTGTGATAGAGGGGACTGCGTTTGGCCCTGATCCGATGGAAATAATGTTTGATCCGCAGTTCGCGGCTTGAGCTAGGTGGATATTGAAGTTGTCTTGGTCGTAGACCACTGTTTGGTGTTAAGGTTTGGGCTTGAAGTAGGAGGGGTGAGACTTACGATATGCAGATCTCATGAATGAATCTAGAAAAACATTGTTAATGAGTGCCAACGAATGATAGGGCGAATGAGACTCACCGCCAAGACTAAAAACAGTAGGGTTAGAAACAGCACCAAAATAGCACTTGGAGCCAGCATTCCATATGAACTCATAATAAGAAATATGAATAATTTTTGTCCCAAACCCAAACTCGATTGTCCCAGGCTGATTTCGTAGAGAGCAGGGTATGGTATAGACACCATTCCCGGTATTGATTGCGGAAGGGAAGAACTGGATAAGAGCATTGAATAAGCTAGGTGGAAGCTGTGATAGGGTTGTGCCGCTGTCGGGGAAAATGCCTTGTTCGTATGTTGGGGGGGTTATGACGGTGGAAGAGACTGATCCGGGTTGAGTGATTCCGACGGAGGTCAGGTAGATCCAATATCTGCTAACTTCAGCTTTGCGTAGCAATTATGGGATGAGGTACTAACCGAGGGAAATATTCTGGAGCCTGGTTGTAGGGGATTATAGGGGTTTTGTACAACGAGCCGGCGTATTTCATTGTATCGATGCCACCGAAGATGGCGTATCCTAGGATGGGTTAATCACCGAGGAAGAATCTTGGGAAAGACTCTACCATCATAAACATCTATACTCGCCAAATCCAGACTGAAAGCCCGACTATTCGTGACTCCTTGAACGTACAGCTGATCAATTACATTGTAGTAATTCAACGTCCATCCATACCCTAAACCAATACCCATGATACCCACAGGAGCATATTCACTTTTCGTAGCCAGGCCGAATTGCTGCAGATTTATCGTTGCATCTGACGCAAATCAACCTCCATCAAAACCCTCTCTGAAGTGAAATGAACGTACCCCCGAGTTGGACATCATCAAGCAAGTATTCCCCAGAAGCGGAACCAGTGCCATAGTTGATATTGAATGACTTTCCAGTGTCTTCGGCCGTGGTTGACGCTTTAGGATCGTAGGATGGGAAATCATTGCATGAAACAGGTGTCCATGAGCTGGAGCAGTTAGGATCTACCCAGAGGTCTGAGGAGCCGGTATCGAGTTGGACGTATACGAGTTGAGGGGGTGTGCCAATTGAGACTGTTCTTTTAGTATTTCCAGCTGACTGGAAACTCCCTTGGAACTTAACATACTTTGAATAAAGTAACCATTTTTGACATTGAACAGAGTACTGATATCTTGCCTCTTGTCCAAGCCACTCATATCGACTCTCAATGGCGCCACCAAGATCCCGGATCCTTGGCTTCGGAATTGTTGCAAGGGCGGTAGACTATCTGTGATATTTGTATTCGAACTGACGGCAGCGTGTGTGATATGGGCAAACGCCAGGACACCAAACCATAATTGAAAAGACAACATGGTGCTTCAAAAGAGAAATAATTCACAGGATAGCAATGATGAGACCAGAAAAAGGGATTTCGATTCAAAGGAATAGATCAGGTCTGGCTACGTAGGAGGCTGGACTATGGAATGCAGAAATATCCTGGGAATGGAAAGAGAGTTTCATGTTTTGCGCCACCACCCGCTGGGGAGGATATATGGGAAGAATTGATAGCAAGTAAGCCGAGATATTCAAAGTCTCAAGTGTACAAGAACATGGGACGTCAGCCGATGATGATAAGCGTTTGCTTTTTTTTCTCTTCTACCATCATGATGCACCCTATGATAACTCCTCGCTACGATGATATGTTTCTCCAATCGAAACAAGTTCTTTCCCAGTTTCCATGACCGCAAGTAAAGGTTCAGCAGCAGTCTTGAAGTCTTTTCCATAATATCCCCATAAACGACCAAATTAAGATCTTTTCTTCCCCTGCTTAGCAGTCATCTTCCTAAACGCCTCCATACCACCCGCACCAATGGGTCTCATAGACGGATCCAACCCCTTCGACATATCAAACGTACTCTTCGGCGCAATCGTATAACTAGCGTTCGAAGTCTCCATTCTAGCTCTATTGCTCTTATTCGGTTGAGCCAGGAGACGTTCTCTCTCAAGGTCACGCTGTGATAGGCCTGTGCGTTGAGAAGCCGGTATTTGAGAGGATTGAGTACCAGAGGGGCGGATGGCAAGTTGAGCGGCTCTGTGACTAGGTTAGCCTGGTTAATGGATATAAAGAAGGATACGTACTGGTGATCAAATTCTCTGGTGTTGACTTTGCGCTTCTTGTAATCATCACTTCGCTTGAGAATTGGTCGTGACCATTCTCCCAATAAACGCTCAGCAGTTCTCTTGATTCCGATCTCTGGCTTCTTGCTCTTGGTGTAGTATAAGACAACCTTGCCAATTCCACTACTGAGAAGAGATTCTTTCTCAATAGGTAGGCGGGTGAGAGCAGAAAAGAGGTCGCGCTGAATGTTGTATGCGGGTAAACTTCCATCATTCAACGGCTCGAGGAAAAATTTGACGGATTGAAGGAAGTTGGTATCGGGATCGACAATGGAATGTTGGACAGTATTGCGATTGAGTAGCGCAACGACTTCGGGAAGCATCTTGAGTTTATGAATGGCAGGTTGTCCTTTCTCTCGCGCAGCATTATCGGCCTCGCATGCTTGTTCCATTCGAATCTTTAAAGCAGCGATCTCGTCATCGAAAGCTTCCTCCAGATCCTGAACTAAATTAGAACCATATCATCAACCTTGACTGGATGACTTACCACTTCATCCTTCTTCCGTCTCCTCTTATTAGGATTCTTCAACGCAGCATCCATAGCCTTATCCAAAGCTCTCCTTCTCCTCTCCTCCGGCGTCAAAAGCTCCTCATTCTCCGGCTCAGCAGGTCTTCTCTCCTTAACACGATCCTTATCCCTCCTCTCCCCATCCGGTCTGACACTCTTCGGCTTAGAACGTCTCTTCCCCTCCTGTAACTCTCCATCTGGATCCTCATCATCGTCTCTCGCCTTCCGCTTCTTCTCACGTTTCTTCTCTTTTGGTTTTTTGCCCTCTCCATCTTTCTTACTCTTCTTTCTTGCAGTCAAGCCCTTAGCAATATCCTCATCAATCGCAACTAATGGTCTATCCTCCAAAGCAACAGTTGTAGGGTCGAAATCGGCGAATTCATCTTCATTTACTTCGGAGAGCTCGGATTCGTTGTCAGACAGATCGTTCTCTTCATTGTCCATGTCTAGCTCTGGGTTTGCTGCGGGAGCCGGAGGAGTATCTCGTTCTTCCGATATTGGTCGACTTGAATCTCCCGCATCATTGCCTGCTTCTGCAAGAGGCGTTGTCGGCCGCGATTCAAGTTCGGAGTCTGACATGTTGCAGAAGGTGATTGAAGGGGTTGTTGGAGTCGAAAGAAAGTGCAGGATTGTGCGCGGAGTTTCCCGGATACTGTTCAGGATATTAGGAGATTATACATAAGGAGATCGCAGGTAGTCGAACGAGAAAGGTGCTTAAAGTGAATTCGTGTTCTGATGAAGTTGCCTAATACATTCGCCGTTGAAGTCGAGCATCCATGATATTTCGAGATGCGCCCGCTAGCGTTGTTGCCTTAGGTACCAACATGGAATGTTTATTTACTTCAACTGTCTCCTTTCAAAACCACATAATATTTTGGCAAGAAAAGTTCCCAAAATGTTCAACAACTTTCAAAAACGATCGCACGAAAGTCCAATGGACTGGGAATGGCAGACTCAAGGCCCAACTGATCCTAAATCACCATTTCCACAATTCAAAGGAGCCCAAGGTCAAAAGCGTACGTCGTTTTATCAACATCAAAAGTTACCTACTAACATTCTTTTTTGAATAGCAGGATTCGACTCTCCTCAACCCAGCAACTCCTTCATCACAGCTTCTTCCGCACCCGCTCCCCAATTCCGCAACCCATCTTTCACTACTCCTCGTAAACCCTTCGATCAAGAACTCTTCTCCGAAGTCTCAGGCGCTGAATCCTCCCCTGCCGACAACGCAGACGCAGAAGACACCCCCGAAACTACCAAGCAAACCATGACCGTATTCAAGAGTTCTCACTCGGAGAAGCAACCTCTATTCGGTCGATACGGCGCTGGATTTCTAGGAAATAGTCCCGGGCGTGCAGAACGACGTGGGAAATACGGTAACGCTATTGTTAATAAAGTACGCAAGAGGAAGAGGATCGATAGAGATTATGCGATAGTAGGCACACGCGGCGGCTCAGACACAGAATCAGATGATGAAAGACCGAGAAGTAGAGGCCAGCATCTGCATGACGGCAAACTGGAGGCCCCGAAACAGAACTGGTTCTCGTCGTTACTCAATGGGATTGAATCCCGGCCGAACCTCCCAAATATACTAAGCTACTACGCGCAACTCACCCTCAACTTCTTTCTCGCCTTCCTTACTATCTACGGAATCTGGTCTTTCTGGCTCACGATCCGCGCAGACGTCGATAAAGCATCTGAAGAAGCAGCCGCCTCTGTGGTCGCAGAAATGACATCTTGTGCGCATGAGTTTGTTGTAAACAGGTGTGCGGACCCAAATAAGCCACCTGCAATGCGGATACATTGTGAGCAGTGGGATGCGTGTATGAATCGGGATCCGAATGCTGTAGGAAGGGCGAGGATCAGTGCGCACACGTTTGCGGAGATTTTTAATAGTTTTATTGAGCCGATAAGTTATAAGGCTATGGTTTGTTCCCTTTCCTCCCCCTTCCTGAACATAAAAGCAAAGGCTAATAACAAAATAGATCTTCGTCGTCCTAATAGTGACCCTCAGCATCGCAATCAACAACCTCGCCTTCGGAATGTTCCGGTCCCACAAATCACCCCATGTAACCAACTTCCCATCCCATTTTCCCCAACAACCATCACAATTCCAATGGGGACCTCCACCACAGACACCCACCCATCATGGAGGGAGTTTTGATATGTACGGTACGCCGTTTCCACAAATTATGCCGAGCGGAACGCCGATGAGGAGCCCGAGTAAGGGAAATAGGAGTCCGAGTAAAGGGGAGAGGGAGACAGGGATGGGAATGGGAATGGGGAGTCCGAGGAAAGGGAGTAGAAGCCCTAGCAAATCGGATAGGTATTGAGGTTTAGGTGATTATGAGTGGCGTTTTTGTTTGTTTGAAAGAAAGGGATGCCGGACCCTATTTCAAATGCTGGTGTTTGGGTATGGGGTGGATGGATGGACTTGTATTTATGCATAAATGGGCAATACAGGAAACAAGCATTGGACTAGGAAGGTATAATATTATATTCTGCTTGATGACTTTTAGACTTTGTGACGGCTACAAGGTTGAATTTTGGGAGTAAGTATTTCCCTTAACGCAGGCAGAGTAGTAAAGCAAGGAATTGCATAGACTGTCAGATTTACAATAAATCACCAACTCCCAAGCGTAGTGAATTCACAAGCTCGGCTGCATAGCAGGTTAAATTGCAATGAAGTTAGAGAGATGGCCTTTTTGACTGATTTTTATTAGCCTCTATGCTTAAGTTTCTCCTAGACAGATGTGCAACAAAGCGAGGCAATTTCATTGAAGTTAACATTCACCTCCATAAACCACTGTTTTTCAGATGTGCAGCGAATCTAGAGGACAGTCCAGATGTTTGATTCACCTCTGTATATTTCTCCCAGATAGATATGAAACGCTGGGTCTGAAAGCCTATATGCAATGAAAGTAGACCCTCCTTCTTGGGGCTTGATTCACCTCCATGGATTTCCCCTAACAGAAATGCATTAAATCCCTTTCTTCGTACATGTTAAAAAGTGAAGCCTAGATCTCAGACCAGTTTTACATCGGATACACACCAAAATGGAGTTCTTAACCAGGTAAATTTTCAACAAGTGACCATTCACCTCCATAGTCAGATATGCAACGAAAATAACAATTTAAGGCAAATGAGGAGTGAATAATAAAGCATAGATGGTATGGTCTATTTATGCAGTTAAATGAAAGTTGAAAGTTGGAAAACATCCACAAAATGAGAACAGCATTCAGGTATGCAGTGAATCTCTAAAAGCCTCGCTTTTGAATTGTGAGTTTAAATGTGGAGGATACCTCAACATGCAGATAGCAACAAGGATGAGATAAAAACATGCTGCTAAATATGCAATGAAATATTCTTAGTATAAAGTTTTATAATAGCAGGATAATTTCTTATTGTAACTTTCACAATAATTAGAATACTTCAAGAGTGTAGGTGAAGCCATTACTTGACTAGGTTGCAAATTCTACGCAGTGCTGTAGGCAGTAGCAAGAGAAACCCACAAAGAAATTATCCAGATGCTGCTAGATAAGGGCACCAAGTGAAGCATAGCTACTAGAGCCCAAATGGCCCTCGAGCTTCTGTAGTGCAGCTCCCATCAGTGCCATCACAGTGTCCCAGCACCAGATCGGCTTATTGTATAATGCAGATTACAATAAGCTTATCTAGTGAGAAAGTGAGGATAAGTTAATCCACTTTATTAGCAGATGCTAGCAAATGCTAACTTATAACCTTTGAAACCTTTCCACAAGATTATTGAATAAATATACTACTTTTGGAGCTACATTTTGGTTAGTCTAGTAAAGACTAGCAGCAATTGAGCTTACTCATTCTCAGAAATCTATACTGTGAATACAGAGTCTGATTAAGTGAAGCACGAGATAATCTCCTTAATGAGGTTCGCTGCGATCGCCCACAACTTAAATTCCGCTTTAATCTCTCACCTCTCTAAAGGCATGGCACTTCGTACTTGTCCTAAAAAGAGATATTTGGTAAATATATAAAGCCCACAAGGCCCTAAGCACCTTAATTCCAATCTCCACACTGATACAATTTCTACTTATTTACAATCTCCAGTCCTTCTTCAACCAGCTATTATCTTCGCTGAATTCCACTACACCTTCTTTTTTACTTTTTACAGCTATTGTTATCGCCAGCTACTCTCACAACCATTTTCAGAGATTTTCGAATCTTAACTCTACACAAAACAGCTTTTTTAAGGTAAATGGGGACAAACTTGTTGAGGATGTCTTCAAAGACTTCTATTCTTCATCACTAATGACATAGATTGTGTCTTCGAGTTGGCTGTATCACGCCTCTACTTCAATGCTATTCCTAGGCTGAAAATGGTTAATTACAATGGCACATTCACTGTTTGGAATGCTATTTCTAGTGAGAGGATGGACGAAACCCAGTCAGTAACTTGGAGCTTTTCCTTTAGCGGGGAATTAGTACCACAAATCAAGTTCAGATATTCCAAAGGACACAAATTTAAGACATAGAGTAAGGAACATGCTTTTGTAGCCAAGTTTAAGCCCTTGATTGATGGACAGAATCCTGGCTTGTGCGAGTATTCGGAAAACCAGCTTTGAGAGTATATAGAGATCATTATAGGCTTAGCCAACATCAAGCTGAAGCCGAGAGATATATATCAATCTTCTACTAAGCTATTATTAACAACTAACTTGTTTTGGTCAAAGTGCCCTAAAGGGACTGACACTGCTTGGTTCTTTTCCTCACCACTTAGGAAGCGATGATGCAGATGCACCTGCGATAACCACGCAGTCCGCCTAGATTACTAGTGGTAACAGCGGTAGATTCTCTTACTCGAAGAGGATAGAATGGTTTTTACAAGGCTGGTTCCTACTTACCGAGTTTCCACTCTCCTATTCTCTCCCCTGTATTTACGAAAGGAGGAGGGGAGGTGGGGTTATTATTGGCCGCTACAGCACTACTTACCGTTCGTACTCAAATCCCTATCTATATCCCTATCTTCTTGGTACGACGACCTCTACTTTAGACTCTCAAATGACCTTGCCTTCGCAAAGCTTACAAGTCAAGCCAACCCTTATCTCAAACAACTTAACGATTGTGTTGAACATTCTCCCCCTGAACCGCAAATCCCAGAACATCCTCTCGAATATCAAAAGAATCTGATCAACACGTTTGAAAAAATGACCGCCAAGCGCAGATCTACGCAAATCACTGGTTTCATTCCAAGCTCGTCGACTTCCTCACAATCCATTCACCCTTCCTTTCACCCTCTGACAGTATACGACCAAACTCGCTCTCAGTACAATGCTATCCACTCCTTCTGCTCGCTCCAACTTATCAATCCCTTTTTATGTTCACGGATATGCCCCACGCCGGCCCGCCGAAATGTACGGGGCGCCGAATACGCAAGGATAAGCACCCAGCGCAGGTCGTGGTTCTTGGCTGAAAGCGCTGGCTTGTCGGTAATAATGCCGCTTCCATCATCTCCGTCTTTCAGTAGCATTTCCCCGTAGCCATAGTCAAACGAGCTATCGCCCGTTGGGGCACGGCTTAGCTGTGCCAGCGTGAGGCGTGTGGTTAAATCTAGATCGCCTCCATCGCTTCTGCCTCCCTTGCCTCCATTGTCGAGATAAGCTATTCCGACTGTGTGATCCTGCGTAGTTCGGATCTCGTAGCCCATAGATCCATTCTTGAGAAAGAAATCCTGGCTTACGTGGGTCCTGAGCTGGAGGAACTGGCCCTGCATGCCCGACGGGAATACGGGGGAAGGCGAGTGGCTCGCGAGCGTACCCCCCGTGTTGACCTGCCGAAGAGTGTTGTCGTTTGGATCTGTATACCAGTACTCAATATGCCCAGCATAATTATCAATCCACTGCAGCCTGTCGACCCTTTTCCCTTCGGGCGCCCACGCGCTCAACGCCAACCCCGTCCATGCCGCCCAGCTCCAGCTCGGCATATGGTGGGCCCGTAATTGTCTCCTTTTGAGCGCGGCCGCGATATCTGGCCGATGGTACCAAATTAGGGCCATGTCGAGGATGGACTGGGGCATACCCGCGAGGCTTCGCGTGCCCAGATTATGGGTGATCCGATTCAAGATGCCTTTGAAGGCGTTGATGGTATCCGACTTGTGGGACAACTTGCGGAGGCTATAATTCTGCAGATTTTCCGTATACCACGCCAACGGGTCGACGTTTTCGGTGTCCTTGGGAAGGAAGCTGACCTCGTAACAGGTGTTTAGGATGCCCACGGAGGGGGAATCGTCATCCGAACTTTCCCAAAAGGTGTCTTCCGAGTACAGCCGGTTGCGACAGCGGAAGTAGACCATACCGCCGACGAAGATGAGGCAGCGGTGCGAGAGGACCAGCTCCTGGTACGTCCAGCCTCGACTCATGTATCGCGAGCCCCTTAATTGCATGTACAGGCCGCGTATGATGCCCCAATTGTTCCCAGCCAAGCTCACCACCGCCTGATTTTTCATGGCGTTGATACGGTGGCTCCCCCCGCCATTAAGAGCTGACAATTGGCCATTGGCATCCTTGTGTTCGGCTGCGCAGATGGTCAGGCTAGCCCCTTGGTAGATCCGGTCCATGTTGTCGAGCCCCCGCTGATAGTCATCCTTCTCGAAGGCACCCGCCTTGGGATCGAGGAGGCACATACTATCGATCCACAGGTACGAAAGGCCGACGTCTGTGGCTACCTTGATGGCATCTCGGTAGACCGGCGGCAGGGCGGCGGAGTCGAACCCGTAATTCAGCGCAGTCTCCATTTTGTTCTTGCTGTACTTGGGGAGCTCCACGTCGCCGATAGGATAGCTGAGCACGGCGTACTTGTAGGTGTCCGGGCCGGCCCCGTCTTCTCGGTGGATCTCAACCATAACCTTTCCCACTAGTTCCATGAGCCGGAATACCTGGAGCCCATGTCGGTCGCTGCCACTCCTGCCCCTCCTCCATACGGACCCGTTCTCGCAGTCGTCGTGCTTCCCGTTCACATTGTTGAGGCACTGTTGATACCACATCTTCATGCGCTCCACTTTGACCTTGGGCGGGAGTGCTTGGCCATGCCCGATGGCCTTGTCGCCGTTCTTGAGGGCCGTAGCGTTATTACTGAGTGTGATAGCATCGGGGAACGGGACGATGACCGGGTCGCCCAACTCTGTCACGGGAACGGTCGTGGCCCCAGGGATGAATCCGTCCCGGATTCGGGTGACCCCAATATGGGCGTTATCATCGTAGCCGGAAAAGTCCCAAGCCTTGCGCATTAACTTACAGAAGTCGCAAGTAGGCTGCTGCTCGTGATACTTCCGTGTTCCGAGCTTGTATGAGGTCTGCGTGGTGAAGGGTGTTGTAAAAGGAATCTTCGTACATTGATTACACAAAGCCATCTTTGAGTTTGAATACCGCGCCGTGAAATTGTGGGGGAGGCGTCTTGGCTGAAGACTTTATACTTCATCCTCCCAGCCGACACACTCACTTGCAGAAGTTGCGGCTCAAGAGGGATGTCGCCCGAGGTGGCCTTCGTCTGATACTACCCATTCCGGTAGCTGGTGTGCATCCTGTTAAGGCTAGTGTGTATTCTTTACAGCTGTATTGTTGTTTCAGCTCGACGCCTCTTTTTCGCTCTAGAGTTGTGTCCTCATCCGTTAAGCTCGGCATATAAGCACACAGCACCCCCCCTGTTGCCCCCCCCTCCCCCCCTCAAAAAGAAAATAGAAGCCCTGTAATCAATTTTCACTAAGTTCATCTATAACAGAACGCCTCTACCTACCCTCCTTCACTAACTCTAGTAATCTGTACAATTACTATTCACTATCATTAATGCCTTCAGTCTTCATGAGAACGATTTAATGAAATTATTGATCTCCTTTACTATCTGTCTGAACTTGATGGTTCTGGCGATTTCCCTCTTTCCCCTCCGCCCCCAACGTGGTGTGCATGCACATGCTATCACTGCGCCCCGGATTCCTATTCCGTATCGCAGTCACTCCACTTCTGCATCCACTAATCTTTTGAGGATGCATCAACACGTCTGCTCATGCATAGTCTGTTGGCACGAGGAGCTTTGCGGTGTTTTTGACTCGCCCGCTTTATGAAACAGGAAGCGTGGAGGGTTGAGATTGCGCGTATTGTCGAGCTGATGTTAGGGTTACATTACTAGCTCCCGTTTGGATGGTGCATCAAAGAGGCTCGCGTCAGCCGGTATGTGCTGCACCTAAAATGTAGGGGGCGGCAGGGAAACACAATAAAAGTGCGTATACGATGCCGAAAAACTCGATTTACAAAACTGCCGATTAGTAATGGCATAGAGAAAAGCTCAGCTCTTCCAGTCGCGGCTCTTCATTTGCCTAGACCGTAGAGGTCGACATTCTAGTTGTCAACTCCATGTGACTAGTTTCTCTTTCTTATTCGCATCAGTTTGAAGAAGCAGCTAGATTTTCCAGAGCACAGCTCCGAAGCCATGTATCCATGGCACGAAGCCCTCTCGAGATGGAGCGACAACACAAAGCTCCACATCGACGCCCTCGGCCTCGTCACCCTCCTGGGTGCTGAAGACATCAACGAAAGCGTGGGGCGACTCGTCCAGAGCCACTACTTCGACACGCTGCCACTCTTCGGCGCCTATGTGATTGCCGGTAACCACTTCGTCGAAAAGGAGTCCGGGTACGCGCTCTACAACATCTCCTCCGGCGTCATGACCACCGAGCTCGCGGCGTGGTTCTCGCGCTGGCTCAGGGCCCAGGATCTGCGTCAAGTGCGCAGCATCGTAAAATGGACTGAAACCGACGGTATGGTCCGAGCCGCCCGTTTTTGGGTGGGTTTCGTCCTGGTAGGACTTCCGTTGAATGGCATGCTGGTGGCCCTGACGGTGCTTTCGGATGACTGGTGGGGCTTCGCCAATGCGATTGCCATGATTGCTTCGATTCTGGTGCGGTTCGTACTCGTATCGCAAAATCGGGCGGGAGTTGATGTTAATGTCAAGGACGCTAGAAAGGCGGCCGATAAGTATATGGCGGATAAGTACCCCAAGGATATGGCGGAGTATGAAGAGAAGCTGCGTGCATACGAAGCTGCAAATGGCAAACTTGATGGCCGCAAGGAAATGGGCAGGAAACCGGAACCCCCACAGAACCAGTACCAGAGCGCTAAAGCTATAGTCATCAGAAACGACGCCAAGGTCATTACGCTCGATGCTCCTGAATATCTAATCCGCGTTTTCGCCATTAACCCGCAAATCCCTAATCATCTTCTCTACACCGCCTTCCAATGGATCGGCTGGATAGCGTTCGCCGTTCACATCATCAGTATTGGCATGTCTGCTCTCCCTACTCAAATCTACACGGTAATTTTGCTCGGGACAGCGACCGTCCTCAACGTCTCGAAAGTAGGCTGCGATGACTCAACATTGTGGCGGCGAACAAAAACCTGGGGTTGGTTGAGAGGGCAGAGTTCCGAGCATGTCTTAGTGAGTTCGAGGTTACAGGCTTCCTTCTCGGAATACCCCGAGGAGCACTGCTTCTGGGGTTCGGACGGCACGGCGAAGGCAGGGCATGCGGTTGCAGCCGCTATTACGAGGGGTGTTAGGAAATGGTGGCCGTTTGGGTGGGGAAGATGGGGGACAACGGTTATTGAGGGCCAGGAAAAGGGACCAACAAAGGTGCCGGAAAAACGCCAGGATCTTTTTGCTTGGCTCGATTTGAATGAGGAGGAGGAGGAGACGATGAAGGCTTGGAATTTATTTCCGAGGAAGGAACAGTGGTGGGATGTGTATCGGGCGAAGAAGGAGGAACATAGAGAGAGGGTTCGTAACAAAGAGCTGAAGGTGACGGAAATGGAAGTATAGAGAAGTAGTATGAGGGGGGAAGGGAAAGGTCTGTGAAGTTTTATTATGCTAAACCAGCTTGAGAACAAGCACGCAAGCGAGTAGCTTTAAGTAGTATAATTAAATGATAAATATTCATCCTTTCATGCAGACCGTACCCTCGGGCACTATAGCTCTTTCAAGAATCGTAGGATCCGCTCGGAATTGGGGGCTCTGAGCAACCTCTTTCAGAACATTTAGCACATCCCGTTCGATAACGGACGCTGAACCCTCCCATTTTCCATCCACGGTCATGACGCGTGCCAGATAACGAAGGGAACTCAGTAACGCTCTCTTCTTCTCCTCTTGCGTCCTTGGTCCATCCGCATCCACGGTCTGGGTTAAAAGAGCAGGCATATAAGTCGGCTGAATAGCAGGCTCGCCCGGCGTGCCATCTACATTAAGTGCGTGCACAAGGACATTCTTAGTGGGTGTTTCAAGTTCACTCCAGGTCCCATCGAACAACTGAGCCGTTTCGAGGCTTGCCACCCCGCCCATACAGAGCAAACGCATCAAGGCGCGATCATTGGGATCGTCTATGCCTAGGGTCCGGAACCCCTTTTCTTGAAGCGCGAGGGCCCGGTTGACGAGAATACGATTGTAGCCGTCGCGGGGGGAAAGGGTTCCCGCGACAACGTCTGTGGTAACGTCGTAGGCGGAATGGTAGGCCTGCAGGATCGGCTCAATCAGCTTCTGCGCACAGGTCCAATCTAGGTGCCCAGCGGCGCCTGCGATATCGAGTAACTGCTCCATGAAGTGTAGGTGGAAGGCGTATGACTGGCCTCGCATTTCCTGCACCACCGACAAACATGCCGGCGCGTTCTCCGCCTGGGCGAGCTGCCCAAAGTTGAAGTCAGCACCTAAGCGCAGACCTCGTACGACAGCCGTCTTTTGTCGCGCGGGCAGCCGGTCCAGACAAGTCACGAGGTCGGCGTCGACGGCTTTCAGGAGAATGGCATCGTGGTTCAAGGCTGAAATATCGATACCGGTTCGCTCGCGGTAGGTAGAGGCAAGCTGTGCATCTTTCCCGAGGTCATTAATCACCACCGAAGTGATAAGCGCATACAGATCTTGCTCATCGGTCACGGCATCAACGAAGAAAGCCCGCGTCCACTCGAATGATGCCCGTGATAGTTTCACGGTGGGAGCCTGTCTGCCTACAAAAATGTCGTACTGTCCGTTGTAGAGCCATCGTAACGCTAAAATGCTAACGAGCGTGCGATTTATCTCATCGTATTGCGCATCGAAGAGGATTTGTGACGGCGAGGGCGTGGATGGCTGTGTTGATGAGAGCTCATGGTGTGAGTAGGCACGTTTGAGGCATGAAAGTTCGGGGCCGAAGTGATCGTGAATTAGGAAGAGTACCTGAGAGTCAGAGAGGCCGAAGAAGGATTCTGGGCTGATTGCATGCAGAGTGGTTGGTTTCATGTTAGAGGCTAAGAGATGTTTCTAGTTTATTAGTAAGAGAGAGTGGAGAGCTTCAAGTACCCCAGCCCAGCTTCTAGGTCGCCACATGACTAGGTAAGTATTCCATTCCATTGCTTTCCTACACCACGTGACTGACTTAGGTAGAATCTCTTACCTTACAGAAAGAATATTACTCACTCTCTCACTCTGGATTTTTGTTGTAGTATCATTACAGTGGGCCCTAATATACGGCAACCCCCCTATCACTTCCTGCCTTCTTGAAAATTCTGCCTATCTAAAAAATTACTAGTAAATTTCTAATGCAAGTAGAAGACTATAGGATTAAAAAGAAGCTCTAGCTTTGTTTAATTTTGTTTCCACCTTTTTTTGTACACGATAGACCTTAATATTTCCCTCTCTTTTTAAACTCCTGCATGTTTTTCTTTCCTTAATAAAGATGAGATGAAAACAATATTCAGGCATGCCACAAAATCAAAAACGTGACCTACCTAAAAAGTGAATAAGAAATCTCAGGCCATCTAGATACCTATGCAACCAAAAATGAATCCCAAAAAGGCAAGATGAAGACAAAATCAGAAATGCAATTAATCATTGAATCTTCCTCTTTCGACCGTGATTAAAAAGCTAAGATAGTTGAGATATACAAGGAAATCATACTAATCAAGTGAATCAAAACAGAAGCACAGAAACTTAAGTTTTCACATACCTATACAGCAAAAACTCTCCCCTCTTATTTTGAATATTTTTTGAACAGTGAACAAACCCCCTCCCACCCTATCAGAACCAAACAAAAAAAATCAAAATCAAGATAGAAACACAAAAACTTCATTTTTCAGATATACAGCAAAACCTCATCTCCTCACTATCTACCTATCAAACAGTTCATAATCTCAAAAGATGTAGGCCGTCGAACATACAACATATGATCAACACTAACAATGGAAGGAAGAGATGAAACGTATCTCAAATACCTACACAGAACAATTCAAATTCATACAAGCAATGAAATTCATTCAAGAACTCTAGAACAGAGGCTTGAATATCTATATCTATAACAAAATAGAATAATTCAAATCTAAAGAATTCAAATGGCTTATACTCATAGAATATAGGATTATTTTGAAATAAAAACAGATTTCAGATATACAGAACAATTCAAATTTATACAAGTAATGGAATTCATCCAAGAACTCCAGGACGGGGGGCTGAAGATCTACTACATCTATGACAGGATGGGATAACCCAAATCTAAGGAACTCAAATAGCACATACTAATGGAATGTGAGGGTATTTTGAGACGAAAAAGATGAACACGTACAGGTCACATCTATTACCTTGCTTTCCCTACCTAACCAGGTCAGCTGATACCCTCCCTTCTCCCATATCTACCAATCCCATAATCTCAGATCATGAAACATCACAGCACAGCACAGCACAGCACAGTACAGCACATCACATCACCAAGAAAGCGTCACCTTAAATAATGGAAGTAAACGCACAGATCAATACAGCATAGCATAGCATAGCATAGCATAGCATAGCATAGCATTTCATTTCATCTCATCATCTATCTACCAACGCCAGCTCCCCGTCACCCACCCATCCACCCAAGCCCACACCCAAACCAACCACCAACCACCAACCACACGTCTCAAACCTAACCACGGCCCACCCCCGAATCAGGTCCCACCATACCATACTATGTGCTTTTCATAATTTACTTTCCGTTGTGCTCCCTGCGTGCGTGATATCTGCATTCGAGCAAACAGACACGCGTGGACTCGGTCCGTTCCACTCATATCCACCGTGCACGATTCAACCATCGATCTAACCCTATCCAGTGGCAGCCGGTCCTCACCCCTCCCCTCTCGGTAATGACATGAAGGAGAGTCATGAGTATAGTGTAGTGTAGAGCAAAAAAGAGAGTTTGTTTGTTTGTGTGTTTGTTCATATCCATCCATCCCCCAACCCGTAACCCCACCCAATACTCATCCAAATCCCATGCTTATGCTCAAACATTAACATGAAATCCAACCCTTCCCCCTTACACCCCTCTCTCATTGCCCCCCTCCCTAAGACTCCCGTCCCCGGCCTACCGCTTCTTAACCTCCATAGCCCACCCCTCAATCCCCTCCCCTCTACTCCCAACCTCCAGCCCCTTAATCGCGACCCCCTGCATGCCAAGTGCATCACTCAACCACTCATGTCCCGCCATGCCCCCGGCATTCGCCCTCTTCTCCGGGACTAACTCCAACATTGGGGTCAGGAAATCGGCAACTCGTTTCGCCTCCCTCTCCTCAAAATGGTATTTCTCCTTCAACACATCCGGGAGCGCCCAATGTCTCAGCCTATGTATGTTTCGGAGTTCACCTTTGCGGTTGAAGATTTCCTGGCTCCATTTGCCGGAGAGGCAGAGGGATTTAGGGAAGGGGCCAAGGAGCTCGATGATTTGAGCTATGTGATCATCATCTTTGCCGTATTTAGTACCGGATTGGGGGTCGAAGAGGTAGTCGCCTGTTATGAGTTCGAAGACCTATTTCCAAATATATATTAGTTGCTGCTATCACCAACAAGGAGTGATGATCATTTCGGATTTCAGAAGCAGATGTGGGGTGGGGGAAATACCATAGCAGCCATACTCCAAACATCGGTACTAGCACCCCACTTTGCACCTAAAATAACCTCTGGAGATCTATACTGTCTTGTCTGAATATCATTCGTAAAGTGATGACCTGTCCAACATGCGTTTCCTAAATCCGCTATCTTGACTGATATTGTATCGAAGGCTGTTTCTTCTTTCTTCTTTTCGCTTGTTGAGGATTTATCGAGGGAGATGCCAGAGACTTCGCGGGTCAGGATATCACTGCCTCAATCATTAGTTCCACCAGAGATAAATGGGAAGGGAGGGGTTAGCATACGCAGTCCTTTCCCTCTGCTTGTGCTTCTCCTCATCCTCCTGCTCTTTCTTCGCCGGTGAACTAGATTTCGAACCTCCTACAGCACCACTCATTACGACCTTCTTCCCAAAAAGCAGATTGCTGTCATCTCTGACGGGACTATCATTACCTTCATGCATCATCTGATTAAGACTCGTATGGCTAGCTTGACTCGACCCTGGAAACCGCATCAAATCCGCGTGGTTAAAACTGGCATTCAGCGGCGACGGCAGCGGTTGGGACCCCGTAATCAGAGTCCGACGTCTCCTCCTCCCATTGCGATTATCATCCTTATCATCCTTCTTTGGGATTTCTTCCTTGACATATGTCTTGACTATCTGTTCCACATCCCCAATCTCTATCAACACGTTCTCGGGCTTTAGATCCGTATGTATGATGCCGCATTCTCGATGTAGGTAATCCAGACCGAGAAGGACTTGCTTCGTGATCTGCTTGACGAGCGCCATCGGAATCCCACGATGATTCCACCGCTTGATCAAGCCCAGTAAATTCTCTCCCAGAACCTCAAACACCATGCACACATGTGTGCCATTGGGACCTTTATGTTCGAAGGAATCCAAGAGCGACACGACGTGTTTCCTTCCTGGGTGATCTGGTTTCGCCTGCACGATCTTGTTGAGGAGTTTAATTTCATCAACTGCTGTCTCGGTGTAATGCGCTGCGGAGCGGACGACCTTCAATGCGACGTGTTTCTTCGTAACGTTATCCTTGCTGAGCCACACGGTGGAAAAATGACCCCATCCCAACTTGCGCACTACGGTGTATTTGCCATCCTTGAATTGCTCGCCCACGGAGACAGGGTGATAACCGCCTTTGCAGTAATCTTCGGAATCTTCTTCATCGGCGGTCGTCTCGGCGGCTTCTTCTCGCGACGAGGAGGATGAGGGTGATCGATTCATTGTGGGGTGCTTGGAGGAGGAATTGGAGCCGCCGGGTCTGTGGCCATTTTTATTTGTGGTTAGCAGATCTCGCAACAGCGATGTCATGGTGAATTTGTATAAATGGAGAGAATGGTCCAGATCAATTCCATGGCTGGTGTGGAATGTATGTTTGGTTGTCGCAGTGTTGGTGGGATTGAGGGAACATCGTATTGAGGTAGTGTTGTGTGTGGAAATACGGACTTACCCTGCTGCTACATCTGAGGTCCCTTCAGCATCTTGCTGACCCTCGGTAGTGATGATAGGTTTTAAATCCTTCTTCCTCTTCTTGTTCGCATTTCCATTGGACCCAGCATTAGCAACCTGCTTTGCCTTCTGGATCGCAGCTGCCTTGATGTGTGACCCGTTCATGTTCTGCGAAGGGAGGAGGGGCGGAGGGGGGGTGGAGGAAGGATGAGGCTGTGGGATGGATTGGTGATGTGGTTGCGGGACTGCGGTTATAATCGATTACAAGTAATGGTGGGGGATCTTGGGGGTGGTTTGTTGATGCGACCTTTGGATGTATGACGCAGGCGCTTGTTTTGCGATGGTTTTTGGTTCTGGTTCTGGTTCAGAGTCAGGTTCCTTGGTGAGATATAAGAAGTTGCTCCAGTTCTTTGCGCTGCACTTCTACGTTGCCCTCTATCAAATGCGCCTTTGCGATATTTATTGTTTCAACAACAAATCCGGGGGGGATCGGGAAAGAATTGCGCGTGTTGATGTGGTGGTCCGTCGAGATCACTTTCCAGATCATATAGGTAAAATCATGATAATGGTTTCATGGAATATCAGTCAAGAGAGAGAATGAAAGAATACTGTAATCAATTCTGGCTCCAGGAGATCATTTCAAGATTGGGTATTTGGCCTGGGCACGAAGTCGTGGAGGGGGTTTAACTCGTTAAAGAGAACGTGCGCTCCTGGGGGAAGGTTAGGCGCTGGAAATGATGAGGTCTATTGGGCGACGGGCAATCAGGAGGTTAGTTTAGGGGAAATTATCATTGGATGGAAATGATGATATATACATATGCTGGGGAATAAGATTCAAGATACAAAAGGCTCAAATATCAAAAGCTACAAACCCTCGAGTCTATCTAAGAACACGATATCTCAATATCAAAAGTAGCATCGAGGCTGTGCAAAATTCAAAGTATTGTCACTTACCCCACCAAAATATTCGTCATACAATCATTGGGGGTGTCCTAGCCTGGATATCAAGGTTGGTAACAGATTATCTCTAGGGATACGTTGGAATATTCTATCCAAAGATTCCTCGAATCACTTCCTATACATCTCAAGACGGGATACAGCAGCGGTGGCAAGGCGAGTATCAGATTCCAACCCAACTTCAACCCGCTTTCGAGGATGCATGCAGCAGCATGGAACCTTGCTGGTGCCCGAAAGATGCCTGTCAACTCCTGAACCATGCATCTTGGGACGAGACTAGAAAACGAATCTGGTTATTGCACGACGGCTTCATTTCGGATCATCATTTGTGTTCTAGAATAATGGCAATGTGAGATCTTGGTGGGGTCTATCTCGGCAGGCGCAAATCTTTGATAATGTGATATTGATAGTCAGGGAGGTGACGGCTTTCCATATGACAGGCCAATTTGTTTAATCCCGCAGTTGCTGAGTCAGGTTGCAGACCACGCAAAGTCCTGGATAGAACAAGAACTGGCAGATAGTAAGGGGTGCTGTGAAATAGCGATGTATTGTACTCAGATCATCAAGCTATGTTCAATGATCAAGGTCTCAAAATTGGTATACAAAAGATGGATTTCCATCAACCCATCTAAATTTCCCCATCTGCCCCGATCATGTATCTTACAATCACAACATCCTCAGGACCCTCATTTGGCCCCAATGGCTGCTATCCATTTCTCCTGATCCTTTCTAGACAGAACATTAGTGACATGTCTGCTAAAAAGATAGAGGGGAACCATACTTATCAAAATGCAGCAACTGCCCCAACACCGTCTTCACCAAATCCGCCTGCCTCTTCTTATCCCTCTGCTCCAAAAACTGCAGCAGAATAGTTTTTAAATACACATAATCCATCTTCCCACCCGCCCCCCCATTCGCCGGACTAGGAGAGAGAGACCTGCCCGTCTCCAGAGACGACCTCGAGGATATGTCATTGATCTTTGACTGCTTAGCTTGCAAAGCCTTGAAGTCTTTCTGTAATTTTTCATATCGTTGATTCGCCTCATCAAGTATCCGTCGGAGATCATTCCGTGATTTCTCGGCCTCTCGTGCTTGTTTCTCGCTCCCATTCAATGCATCTCTCAGCTGGCCCATCGCAGACCGGATCTCGTTCGCTTCCTGAGTAGCTTTCTCTGAGATACTCTCCAATTCATCACGTTTCCGTTTCCATTCCTTCTGAGAATGGTGTAGCTCATCTCGATCATCAGTCGCTCTTTTGAGATCTCTTTCAAAGTCTCGAATCTTGTTCTTGAGTTCATCGACTTCCCGTGCTCGCCTTCGGCCGTTGGTACTAGCTTCATCTTCTGCACGATCCCGCTCCTCGATCGCGGCTTCCATCCGCTCTCGCATTTCGCGGACTTTGGCATTGGCTCGATCGTCCACATCTGCTAAGAGTCGGCGCATCGTCTCTCCTTCTCGAGTACGTTCGCTGAGTAATCTTTGAACTTCACTAAGTTCCTCCTCCAGACTCTCGGATTGCTCCTTAGCCTCTTTTAATTGCATTGCCATCTCGGCGGTTTGATCCCTCATACTGCCCAATAAACCTTGAGCATTATTGTATTGCGAGCCCCGCAACTCAACCTCATCTCTGAGACCCTTACTCTCAGCCGTAATCTTCGATACTTGATCCTCCAAATCCCGAACCTTCGTGCGAAGTTTTCCAGCCTCTTCCTGGACTTTTGCCAACTCCGACGCTGATTTTTCTCCAACCGCCGCGAGTTGAATCTTTTCAGCCTCTGATTTCCTCACATCGCGCTGTGCTATCCGATTTTGGTCTTCGGCCTTCAGTCGACTATTTGTCTCCTGGGTAATCTTCTCATTCAACGTCCTAACCTCTGTCTCCCTATCTGCAGCTTGCTTCTTGAAACTCGCCATATCGGATTTCAAATCCTTCTCTCGCGCCTCTAACCGTCGTAAATCAGATGTTCGGGCTGCTAATTCGTCCTTAATAGTTTTTAAGCTGGCGTTCTCCGCTCGAAGCGTCTTAAGCTCTGGCTGAGCCTTTTGCAGCACGTCTCGTAAATCGGTTAAATCCCTATAACGTGATGAAGCCAATTGCTGGGCCGCCGCAAGATCGGTTTGAAGAGTAGTTGATTTGAATTTGAGATCCTCATACTCTGCCGTCAGAGCCTTGAACTCAGCGTCCACTTTCTCAGACGCTTTTGATGAATTCTTGAAGTCCTCAATTTCGGACTCTAGCTTCGTGATTTTCTCTTGGAGGGCATTTTTCTCCCCCTGGAGCTCCTTTATCTTCTCCTTAGCCTCCACATGTTCTTGACCGATATTGAGGAAATTGTCTTGCATGTGCTCGAGTTCTTCTCGTAGGTCCTCTTCGGTCTTGCGCTTCGTCTGTAGTTTTGCGATCTGGGTATCCTTGTTGGTGATCTCCGTCTTCAGCCTAGATATCTCAGCTTGTAGATTGTCCAATGCAGGGTTAGCAGGCGCTGGATGATCAGCACTTTTCTCAGCAGTCTCAGCTGCAACATCCCTCGCAGCTGCGGCAGCAGCACTGCCTTTCTTCTTTTTCTTGTTCTTCTTCTTGGCACCTCCAGGAGCTGTGGATGTTGTCGTTTCTGGTGGTACGTCCTGGTTTAATGGAGCGGTCTCTTCGGTTTCGTGATTCGCAGGTTCCTCCACTTGACGATTCAGAGATTCAACTTCCTTAGAGAGCTCCTCGATTCGCGTGGCGTCACTGGATTTTGATTGCTCAAGATCCTTGATCTGGGATTTCAACTTCTCGTTTAGCTCCTCATGATCCTTCCGTGCCTTCTCTTGTGACTCCAAAGCTTCTTTGGACATTTTCTCCTGGCTGGAATGTTGCTTCTCAAGGGTTGAGATCTTCTCGCTAGCTTCTCTCTTCTGCTGTTCTAGATCTGCCTCGAGAGTCTTCAATTGTGCCTCCGTCGTCTGGAGCTTTTCTTTGAGGTTCTTGATCTCTTCATTTTGTACATCAATCTGCGCCCGACGAGATTCAAGAGCACTCGAGGCTTCCTTGAAATCATTCAGATCACGTGTAGCCTTCTCGAGATTCTGGACTAATCCTGAACTTGTCTCTTGTGCAACAACCAAATCCCTTTCAAGAGTAGAAACCTTCTCCTTAAGCCCCTCGATCTCAGCAGTCTTCTCTTTGACCTCAGTCTGGAACTTTGGTATCTCGTCATCGTACGAAAAGAATTCCTCCGAAACATCCTTATCAGTTGTTGGCTGAGCCTTTTGTGTTGGAGAGAACATTGCAAGGACTGATGATACGGGGGATTTGACAGATGCTGAAGGTGTATCGATGCTCGCGCTATCCGCCTTCTCTGCCCCAGCACTAATGCTATCCCCATTTATAGAACTCTGTGACACCAGTTCCTCCCTTTGTTTCTCTGAAGCTTCGAATTTCTTCTTATACTCGTCTCGATTCGCAGATACACGCTTCAATTCGTCCATCACCATGTCACCCTTCAAATTGAGCTGGTTTAGGTACTCCACCATTGCATCTGGATCGCTAATGGAACTGACGGGGGTATTTTCCTTGAGGACTTTCTCGAATGCTTCAATCGATATAGCGCGACCATGTGCGATGCGATAGGATCGTAGGAGTTCTATAACCAATTAGCCCTTGCAATATTGCAAAGACGTAGCACATGCCTTTGTACTTTGACTCCATCTTCTCCAGCTTCAGTAACTTCGCGCGCACATCTGAAGGTAGCTCCGTAGACGCCCTGGGAACAGGATCCGCTGGCTTCTCTGATTTCTCTCCATTCTCACTCCCATTCGCAGGCCCCTCCACGATACTCTTTACCTCCGCCAGTAACAACGCTTTCTCGTCCATGATGGCAGGCGTACTAATACCCGAGGGCACCGCCGTCGAAACCTCCGAATCGTCGTCTACCACAAAGGCGTTCTCAAACTCTGAAGGATCTGGACCTCTCGTTGCACCATCATATTCTTTCGGTTTCGGTTTCCTAGGTTGTGATTCGTTTCGAGAAGTTGATCTTTGTATCGTAGTAGAAGGAGATCTAGAGACTGGGGATCCGAGTTTCTGTTGACGAGCTTGTTCTTCTGCTATTCTAGAATCTATTGCGCCCTTGATTCGCTTTGGGACAGGTCAGTCAATTTGACACGAGGCTGTACCAAAGTTTGGATTGTCTGAATTTACCTGGAACATTGTGCCCACGACGCCTTAAATGGATGATTTGATTGAAATTTGCGCTTTATCTGGACATTGCGCCCATTCCATAGAAAAGAATCATAATTGCAGTATTTCTTGGTTTATTGAGGACTCGACACTGTGTCAGCTCTTTATTTCGAAGAGATCCGACGCCTCGTTGCTAACCCATGCTGGCCTAGTGCCCGCAGCGTTCCTTGTACGCTGTGAGAGCTGTGAGCCGCACACGACAACATCATTCTTGGTGTAGCACGGCATGAGAAGTTGATATTGGGAGACAGCACATTCAAGATGGTCAGAATATGGCCCTGGAAGGTAAATGAAGCTGTGCAGATTATCTTGGACAGTACTGACGAGCACAGGGCGAGGATAACTCCCCAGCCTCATTCGAAAAGGCTTTGTCCTCGTTGGCAACCAAGATTTCGAAGTCGCAAACACAGCTTGATGCACTACGGCAGCGTGGTCGCCGGGCAAAAGCATTATGGACTCTATACACCAGTTTCGCATACCTATTATGTTTCATAATTCTATTTCTGGTTGTTGGGTGGAGGAACTGGACTGCGTTGGAATACACTGCTGTTGCAGGCAGTCCATTAATGTAAGCATATCACTGACAACGGATGCCGTATCTAATTGTCCCCAGAATATGGCTCATCCGTACTGGCATCACCACCTACTACACATACCGTGTCGATACCGTATCACAGCGATTAGAAGCACAACAAGCCGAACGCACGAAAACAATTGATAAACTGAAAGCAGCCACGAAATATAATTCGACTCAAGAGCTACTCGAGAAATATGGCGGCGAGAAACCCAAGCCCAAGCCGAAGAGAGAGCGTGCCGCGTCCCCAAAACCGAAGAACGCACCCAGAGCTTCATCGAGGACAAGTATAGGTCCGCCACCAACGGCGAATATACAGCGTCCGGGTCAGCAAATTCAAAGTCAGCCTTCTACTCCACAACCACAGCATATTGCAAGGATGCCACCGCCTACTTACAATGTGCCCTCTCCCATATCACCAGAATCTGCCACATCACCCATAAGCCACGCAGAATTCGCACCCAATGCCTTCTCCGCACCTCCACAATATGCGAATGCCAGTGAGCTGAACGCAGGAGGAAACTGGTATGATAGAGTGCTAGACATATTGCTTGGAGAAGACGAGACACTGCCAAAGAACCGGTTGGCGTTGATATGTGAGAATTGTCGGCTTGTGAACGGACAAGCTCCGCCGGGAACGAGGAGTCTTGCTGATTTAGGGAAATGGAGATGTTTTGGCTGTGGCGCTATGAATGGGGAGGAAGACGAGGCCGTGAAAGTTGTGAAGGAGATGAAAGAAAGGATCGAGGATGATGCTGTTTCTTCGGCGACAGAAAGCAAGGCCATTGAATCGGAAAGGGAAAATGACGCCGAGGGTGCTGAGTCGAAGGACGACGAAGCTGAATCCGAACCCGTGGATGAAGGTTCCAACTCAGCGTCCGACACAATCTCAGTAAAGCCCCGTCGCGGCCGACCCAAAAGCACGCGCAAGAAAGCATAGCAACCCGAGCATCATAGATAGTTTAATACAACCTAAACCCCAACCCCAACCCCCTCTCATCTTTCTCCGTCCTAGCCTGACCCGTCAACCGTAAACGTCTAGAAGGCTTCTCCCCAGCTTCCTTTAATAACAGCGTCTTCTTCTTATTCATCTTCCTCGTCTCTTCATTCTCTACTAACTCCTTATACTCATCCGTCATCTCCACCCAGTCGCCAACGCGTTGCTTGCTTTCCTGTCGAACGACTTGATCCTCGCGCTGCTTTTGCATTGCGGCGCAGAACTTGTGGAGCATGCCTGGTGCTGCCTTCTCTCCTATTTCCCAACCCATCAGCATACGTTGAACATCGTTGCGGAGCTGCTAGTGGAGGATCCGAGGAGGTGAGTTCGAAATGGAGGAATGGTGAAAGAGAATGTAAATACGTACTCCACTCTCGAGGGATCTCTTTTCGCTCTAATACCTGCGGCTTCAACTCCCCTTTCTTCTTCCGCTCGCGCTCTGCTGCGTTTAGCGCTTTCATGCGCTTTAGGACCTCGGCTAGGGGAAGGGCGGGATCGAGGGGATCGCGAGGCATGGCTGTTTGGTTGTTGTGGGTCTATTTATTGTTAGTTGGAAATTGTGGGTTGAGGATAGACAGCAGGTTGAAGGATTGGAAGTTATTTTGGGTTGGGGTCTGATTGTCGGAGAAGGAATAGCACAAGGGGGTGCTGGCTTGGAGGCGGAAAGATGTGAAGACATGGGAAATCGACCTGAGTGTGCCAGAGTGCGTTGAATATTTGGCCCTGGACCGGGATAGAGGATAGAGGTAAGTCTGAGTGTATGATCAATGTGGTGATAGATGTAGCGGTGGATGTGGGGGTAGATTGTGATAGGCATTGGGCTGCGGTTTGAATTGTACCAAAATGGAGTGAACAACTTGGTGAGTTGTGGGAATGATAGCATCTGGCTCCATTTAATACAGATCTGGGTGTATGGTGAAAGGTTGAAAAGCCCAGTGACAACTGACAAGAGCTCAAAGAAAAATGCAGGACTTACGAAGCTGCTGGCGTTGTCGCTCTAGTGGCGCAAGTTGTTGTTTGGCTGAAGAAAGAGAATTGAAGAAGATATTATCAGGGTCTTTGTATCTGAAATCACAGAGAAGCTATTCACTCCCTCTTCTGTTGAGGATGGGCTGATTTATGATGCCGCCGGAATATTCTGTGGCTCCTTTTCGATATTCGCTTAAAATAGGGGTCGGGTTCAGGACTGAGGGAGACTAGTGCTTCAGGGAGGGAGGCTCCAAATCGTTAGTGTATAGAATGCAGTTGAGACACTGAAGGAAAATAACTGGGTGGTTTTTTTCTCAGGCTATGAAAATGAAAACTCGTTTTGAACAATGGAGAGTACACAGTTCCTGGATATTTATTTCTGCAAAGACCATCAGATAATTTATATGCCCAAACAATTGCGGACTACCAGTACCATTTCCCTGAACATACAAACTTAATTGAGATATTATAAATGGCTTAGGGGATGGGAGCGTGCCTGTGAGCAAGTTTCTGCAGAAGTCCTAAAGAATTGCTTTGATGATGCATCAATTTTCACTCGTTGGTTCTCGGTATCTTAAATCTCAGGGGATCTAAAATCTCAAAGAAATTCACATAAGATAAGACGGATTTGACAAAGTATACAATAGATAACTTCCTAATTCCTCCTATCCCTCATTGCGGATTTACTCTACCAAGCAGAAATCCCACCATCATACTGATTGATCCCTGTATGATTCTCCCACCCCTTAACATGAATATTCAAAAACGCCCCATTCAAATTCCTGCCAGCACCCATGATTCCCTCCAAGGTAGCTTTCGCACTCTCTTGCACTGTCAAATCCGCCTCACTACCACCCATGTCTGTCTTTGTCCACTACACAGCAAGAATATCAACCCATTTTGTCCTCTCTTCTGTTATCACAGGTATACTTACGCCGGGTGTAATTGCCAAAAATGTAAAATCTTGCTCAGCGAAGGCAAGCGAGTATTGAACTGTCAGGGCATTGAGAGCTGCTTTAGAAACTTTGTAACCGGGCACGGGCATGTTTTTGTAAGCAGCAGCACGGGAGAT
>Ga0182030_10001504_pt1 | contig 48128 bp, 44 predicted proteins | sample 812S3MmetaG_FD_121299 | JGI IMG/M metagenome (GOLD analysis project Ga0182030, IMG submission 121299) | Permafrost microbial communities from Stordalen Mire, Sweden - 812S3M metaG (Illumina Assembly) | ecosystem: Environmental > Terrestrial > Soil > Wetlands > Permafrost | place: Sweden... | reverse complement strand
GGCACCCCGTCAGCAAGCGGTTAATTCCACAGAAAGCCGAGCTTCGCGACAGAAACGAGGTAACGCTGCGCCGATTCCAGGAGACTGGTTACTGAGCCCGGCCCAGAGGGCACCCCGTCTGGGAGGGTTAATTCCACAGAAAGCCGAGCTTCGCGACAGAAACGAGTTAGTTCGTGACCACTCCGGGCTCCTCGGCGAAGTCGGAATTTACCGGGACCAGCGCCCCTCCGCGGATGTAATAATCGCTGCCCCGCCAGCGAATGCTGCGGCGCGCGAAACTCGCCGCCCAGATCGCGAAGGCCATCGCGTCCCACAGTGGGATCAGTCCCATTTTGCGCCAATAGGAGTGCTGCTTCAGGCCCCAGACCGCGATCGTCGCCGTGAGCGCGCAGCGCACCGCGAAATATCCCCCCAAGTATATGGCCGCGACCGCCCAGGATGGGTGAACCGCCACCGCCGCCAACGCCCAGGGCAGACCGAGGGTAAATACCAGGCCGAAGTGGCCCCAGGGCCGCATGTGACGCATCACCACGATCCAACGCAGCCGTTTGTGAATCAGCTCGCGGATGGAGTGGTAATCGGCCACCGTCTCCACCGGGTACCGCGACAGTTCCACTTCGTAGCCCTGGTCGGCGATCAGGCGGCCCACCAGCAGATCGTCCGCCGGGCGGTTCTCGATGGATTCGTAACCTCCGAAGCCAGCCAGCCGCGTGCGCGTGGTGGCGATCGTCGGTCCGAGAGCGAACTTGACTCCGTCCAGTTGCCATGCCACCACGATGCCGGCGTAGAAATCCGACATCATGCCCACCGATTGCAGGCGGTCGGCGAAGCTCTGCTCGTCAATCGACAGGTAGAAGCAGGTCACCGCGCCGATTTTGGGATCGGCCAGCGGCGCCGCCACTTTGCGCAAATAGTCCGGCCGCACGCGCACGTCGCTGTCGCTGATCACCAGGTGTTCGTGCGCCGCCTCGCTTACCAGGCGCGCCAGCTTGGCGACCTTGTCGTTGGAAGCGTCGCGGCCCGAGCCGAACAGCACGCGGATGGGGCGCTCCGGGAATTCCCGCCTCAGCCGGTCGATCAGCGGCGCCGCCGGGTCTTGGCGATCGTCGACGCAAAAGAGCAGCTCGTAATCCGGATAGTCCTGCCGGCAGAAGCTGGCGAAGTTCTCATAGGCGTCCGGATCGAGGCCCCGGATTGGCTTCAGGATGCTGACCGGGGGCGTGAACCCGGCAGCTTCCTCGCGATGCGGGCGCCGGAAGAACCGCCAGCAGCTAAAAAGGACAATCCCGTAGTAGATGAAGGGGATCGCCGCTACTCCCAGAAACACCAGGGTGAAAATATTTGGCGGCATCTAACTTCTTGACGCGGATTCCCGGCCCAAAGATACACCAATCCACTAGCCCTTATTGACTACACACCCGGGGCCGGACTTTGATACATTGAAGGCTTCAGCACCCGTTCGTCCACCGCGTGTATCCGGCAATTCGTTTGAGGAATGTGGCGCCGGCTCGCTGTCTCCCCAACCATGTGTGGAATCGCCGGATTTACGCATTGTAACTCGCGCCCGGACCCCGCAAGCATCCGCGCCGCCGCCGCTACCATCCTCCACCGCGGGCCCGATCAGCAAGGGGTCTTCGAGTCCGGCACCGTATCGCTGGCCGCTACGCGATTGAAAATAATCGACTTGGAATCGGGCGCCCAGCCTCTCGAGGCGGCAGACGGCGATACCGTAATCGTCTTCAACGGCGAGATTTACAACCACGCGGAGTTACGGCGGGAACTGGAACAGCGCGGCCGCCGCTTTCGCACGCAAAGCGACACTGAGGTCATCCTGGCCGCGTTTCTCGAATGGGACCTGGATTGTTTCGCACGTTTGCGCGGCATGTTCGGCCTGGCGTTGTGGACCGAATCGCGCGGCCGCCTGGTGCTGGCCCGCGACCGCATGGGCATCAAGCCGCTGTATGTGGCGCGCCGCGGCCGCGACCTCTACTTCGCCTCCGAGATCAAGGCCATCTTCGTGCATCCCGAGGTGGAGCGCAATTTGAACCCGGCGGCGCTCGATTGCTACCTCTCGCTGAACTACGTGCCGGCGCCCTACACCATGGTGGAGGGCATCGAAAAGCTGGGGCCGGGCTGCTGGTTGGAGTGGCAGGGCGGCCAAACTCGATCCGAGCCGTATTGGCGCATTCCGGATGCCGTAGACTCGCGCTGGAGCCTGGAATCGGCCAAGAGCGAACTCGATTCGCTGCTCCGGCAGTCCGTCCGCGAACACCTCCTCTCCGACGTGCCGCTGGGAATATGGCTCAGCGGCGGCCTGGATTCCTCCGCCTTGCTGCACTATGCCGCGGCGGCGTCGGCGTCGCGGCTGAAGACGTTCTCGATTTCCTTCGCCGGGCGGAGCTTCGACGAATCGGCGCACATCCGCGGCACCGCAGCCCGCTACGGCACCGACCACCAGGAATTCGACGTCAACCCGGCGATCGGCCTGGCGGACGCCATCGAACAATTTGCCTATTATTTCGACGAGCCCAACGCGGATGGCGGCGCGCTGCCGGTCTGGTTCCTTTCGCGGCTCACCCGCCAACACGTGACGGTGGCGTTGAGCGGCGAAGGGGCCGACGAACTGTTCGGAGGGTACCTCACCTATCGCGCCGACGAGCTTGCGCGGCGCGCGCGGCGTCTGCCGGCATGGCTGTGGCGGGCCGCCAGAGGGGCGCTGCGTCTGTGGCCGGTGTCCGACGAGAAGATCGGCTTGGAGTACATGCTCAAGCGCTTCGTGGAGGGCTGCCTGATGCCCGCCGGCGAGGCGCATGTCTACTGGAACGGCGCCTTTTCCGCGGCGCAAAAGGCCGCCCTGGTGGCCATCCCGCTGCCCGCCGCGCTGGCCGGGATACTGCGCGGCCTTTCGCCCCAAGGCGACGATTTGAACGCCTACCTGCGCTTCGACCAGCAGTATTATCTTCCCGACGACATCCTGGCCAAAGTGGACCGCATGAGCATGGCGCATTCCATCGAAGTCCGCCCGCCCTACCTCGACCACCGCATCGTGGAATTCGCCGCGTCCCTGCCGGACGGTCTCAAAATCCGCGGGAAGGCGCAGAAGATCGTGCTGCGCGAGCTCATGAAGGGGAAGCTGCCGCCATCCACGCTGCGCCGCAAGAAAATTGGATTCGATTTTCCAGCCCACGAATGGTTGCGCGGCCCCCTGCGCGGCTTGCTGCTGGACACGATTTCGTCTGACGGCGGGCCGAGCGGGCTGTTCCGGCAGGATGCCCTGGAAAGCTGCGTGCGCCAACACCTCGACCGGCGCGCCAATCTCGGGTATCATCTCTGGGGGCTGATGCTGCTGTTACTCTGGATGAAACAATGGAGAATTCAGCCGCCACAAACTCAGGCCGAACGCCGGCCGGCGCCCGCAAGCATCTCTACGTCTACCTAGCCGTGGCGCTGGTCGCCGCGGCCATCTATCTGGGCTGTATTCTTTCCCCGCCTTCGCTCATGGACGATGTCGACGCCGTGCAGGCGCAGATCGCACGCAATATGCTGACGTCGGGGGATTGGGTCACGGCGCGCCTCGATGGCGTGGTCTATCTCGAAAAATCGCCGCTGATTTATTGGCTGATTGCCATTTCTTACAGGATCTTCGGCGCCTTCGACTGGGCGGCCCGCATTCCCGTAGCGGTATCCTGTGTAGGCTTGGCGTGGCTGACCGCGGCTTTCGGCGTCTGGGCATTCGGCAGGCGCGCCGGTTTTTATGCGGGCCTGGCGATCTCCACCTGCATCGGACTGTGGCTGTTTACGCGCATCCTGATTCCCGACGTGATGCTGACCGCTACCATTGCGCTCGCCATGTGGGCCTTCCTGCGCGTGCTTGACGACGAGGAGCCCCATCCGCGCTGGTGGGCATTTCTGCTGGCCGCCAGCCTCGGGGTTGGCCTGCTGCTCAAAAGCGCGGTAGCCCTGGTCTTCCCCGTAGGCGCGGCGGTAGTCTATCTGCTGCTCACGCGGCAGTTGTTTTCGGGCAAGGTGTGGCGGCGTCTGCACCCCTGGAGCGGCCTCGCCATCATGCTGCTGATCGCCGCGCCCTGGCACGTGCTGGCGACGCTGCGCAACCCTCCCTATTTCGACTTCACGATGCGCAGCGTGCCCGGCGAATACCACGGCTTTCTGTGGTTCTACTTCATGAACGAGCAGGTGCTGCGATTCCTGAATCTGCGCTCTCCGCGCGATTACAATACGGTCCCGCGACTGTACTTCTGGCTCTTCCATCTGCTGTGGCTGTTTCCCTGGAGCGTGTACTTTCCAGCCGTCGCCCGCCTGTCGTTCAAACCCCTGGACCGCGCCGGACGGACGCGCTTGCTGGCCCTGTGCTGGACCGGCTTTCTGCTGGTGTTCTTCACCTTCTCCACCACGCAGGAGTATTATTCGATGCCGTGTTACCCGGCGTTGGCCCTGCTGCTCGGCTCGGCCATGGCGGCGGGGGGCGATTGGGTGCGGCGCGGCACGCGCGTGCTGGCCGCCGTAACGGGATGCGCGGCCGTGGCAGCCATTCTGATTCTGCTGGCGGTGCGCCATGTTCCCACCCCGGGCGATATCTCGCAGGCGCTTTCCAGCCACCCGAGCGCCTATACGCTCTCGCTGGGCCACATGGAAGACCTGACGCTAGAATCGTTCGCTTACCTGCGGCTCCCTCTCGCCCTGGCCGCCGTCGCCTTCCTGATCGGCGCGCTCGGCAGCTTGCGGGCCGTGGGGCAACGCGCCTTCCTGGCCGCCGCCCTGATGATGGTGCTGTTCTTCCATGCCGCCCGGCTGGCCATGGTGGCATTCGATCCCTATCTTTCCTCACGCCCATTGGCGGAAGCGCTGGAGCGCTCGCCCCAGGGGAACCTGGTGGTGGACCACCACTATTACACCTTTTCCTCCGTCTTTTTCTATACCAACCGGACCGCCTGGCTGCTCAACGGGCGATTCAACAACCTGGTCTACGGGTCCTACGCGCCCGGCGCTCCGGACGTCTTTCTGAACGACGCGCAATGGCGGGATCGCTGGCTCGGGCCCGAGCGGTACTACCTGGTTGCCATGGATGAACAGCGCCCGCGGTTTGAAAAGCTGGCCGGCACCGGCGCGCTCTTCGTGGTGGCGCAAAGCGGAGGCAAAATGCTGCTCACGAATCAGGCACTACGCCCGTAAGTCCGGCCGCAAAGTGAACTGCGCACATATGGTCATTCCCGTGTCAGAGCCCGTCTTCCACAGGTCCTGAGCGCAAAGCGTGAAGCGCCTTTCCGCACTCCTTTGTGTGTCGTGGCCAACCATGCCCGGATTTATTGCAGCACCGGCCTGGAGATATCGCCACCGCCGAAGTCCTCGTCAATGGTTCTCCGCGCGGGTATTTCGCCGGCGAACCGGCGAGCGCTTTGCACGCCGAAGCGCAGGAAGCACTGCAGCAGTTGACACAGCAGCGCCGCCTGGCTGGCGCGTAACCTATACGCCGCCACTGCATTCCCACGTGGCGCCATCCGGAGACGGCGTCACGCGCGCGGACATATCTCGACACCCTCTCCTTTAGGATTTCACGAGCGCAGCCCTTGGCTATCCTCGAGCCGAACCCGCGGCCCTGCGTTTTTGAGGGCGCCCGCGCCACGGGCCGGATTCGACAGCCATATCGAAAGGCGACGCACCACCGGCAACATCGGGTAGCCGCTGCAGCCGGCGATCCGCGCGTCCAACGCGACTTTCCCGCGACGTGCCAGCCAGACCCGCCCCTACCACAAGTAGTCTTTGGCGATCTCGCGCTTGTCGTACCCGTCGAGGACGTGGACAACCCGGATTTTCTTGAGCGACACCGGCGAAAGCTGTCCGATCGGAATATAGATGACGGTGCGGTCCACGCGGGAAGCGATGGTTTTGAAGATGGTTCGCGGAGGCTTGGCGGCGACGTAGACCACGTAGTGGTGGATCGAATAGTCCAGGGCGGCCAGCAGCAGCCGTTCCGCCTTCGACTCCGCGAACTCGTAATCCACGTCGTGCCACACGTCGTACATGCGGCGCGGCGGCAGGCTCATGAGAAATCCGCCGTATTCGGCGCGTCCGATGCCCGGGCCCACCAGGTTGTCGAACGGAAAGGTGGAGTAAAAAGCCATGTCCGACTCGTTCTGGTTCTCGCCCAGCCACGTAGTGGTGTAGGGGTAGCGGTTGTCGCGGTCGTCGTCGAAGATCACCACGATGGAGCCCACCTCGCCGTGGACCTTCTGATACTGGCGCACGTAGATGCGGCCCTCGTACCACTTGCGGATAGTCTCGCGCATGTCGATGCCGTCCAGAATCGAGGTGCTGAAGGGCTCCACGCGCACCCGCTCTTCGGAAAGAATGCTCTTGCCCTTGTGCTTCAGATAGCGGCCATAATCCTCGATTACCAGGTCTTCCGGAGGATAGGAGCAGATACTGGCGCCGTCGAGCTGGCTGGCCCATTCGCCCGGGATCTTCTCCTTCTTGCGCGGCTTCAGGCCATACGGCCGCAGCCGCCGCTTGGTGCTGGGCAGCCGGCGGCGGATGCGGATGCGGCGCGTGTCCATCCAGACTTCGTCGCCGGAGATGCGCACGGTCAGCAGGTTGCAGGCGGTCTGTTGGGGCGGATAGCGGCCGGCGGCCTCCCAAACTTCCCAGGCATAGTTGTCGTCGGCCACGCCGCGAGCCGCCACGGTCAGGTCGAACAATCCCGCGCTGAGTTCGTTGCCGGCCAGCGCCAGGTTGCGCGCGTAGCGTGCCAGCAGGCGCCGCTGCCAGTGGGCCATGCGTTCGCCGGTATTGGTTTCATACTCCTTTTCGGCCACGCGGAAGACGGCCAGTTGGGCGTGCCGCCGGTCGATCAGCGCGTGATCGGTCATCGACTGGCGGTAGTTCTCGTAGCGCCACTGCAATTGCGGGTACTCGGCGCAGATTTCGCCCAGCGATTCGGGATGGGGATTGAGCAGCTCGACCCCCTCGCGGCGCGGGTTTGCCAGGGGTTGAGCCTGCGGTTCTTCCATGGCGTCGAGCAGCGGGTCGAGCAGATTCAGCGAAACCACCACCAGGACGCGGGCCGTGGGGTCGGTGCCCTGCAGCTTCCAGGCAATGCCGGCGGCATGCCGCGCGATTTCCTCGGAGCGGGCCTGGGGGTAGACGCGGTAGGCTTCGATATAACGTTCCAGCCCGATATAGCGCAAGGCGTAGGAATCCGGGTAGGCGTCCTTCAGGTGAGGGCGCGTGCCCGCGTCGGGGTCGGCAAAAACGATCTCGGCGCCGGTTTCGACCGCCGTGCGAATGGCCTCGGTGAACGGGTCGGCCGGCTCGATGGGCACGTACACCGCCTGGTCGCCATCCGCGGCGTCCTCCGGGTAGAAAATCAGCGACATCTCCGGCAGCCTGGCGACGGCTTGCATCCAGGCCGCTTGCAAGGTGGCCGGCAGTTCCAGGGCGACCACCTGCGGGCGGTCGCGCAGAATCGCGCGGCGAACCTCGAGCGCGAACTCCAGGCGGCCGGGCGCCACCGGAAAGTAGGTGAAGCGCCCCCGCTGGAGGCTGCCGGCGTCAGGTAGCGGAAGGTCGATTGCTCCGGACATAGCGTAGGGCTTCTTCTCCCAACACCTGCGTGACGGCGATTTCGAGCGCTTCCGTCTCGTGGGTCCGCTGGGTGGCCAGGCTTTTCAGCTTGATGGCGAAACGGGCCACGTTGATCCCGTCGCGCACGGTGTAGCGTTCGTCGGCGCTATGCGCCAGTTGCAGAAAATCGGTGACGTATTGCAGGATGCGCTCTTCGGCGAAGGGAAGATTTTCGCGCAGAATCTGGTACTCCTCGTCGCGTTCGGGAAAATCGATGAAGATCTGCGGCTGGAGGCGGGAGTGAATGTACTCCGGCAATTCGAAGGTGGACGCGTCGTCGTTCATGGTGGCCACCAGCCGGAAATTCGCATGGGCCTTGATCTTGATGCCGGCGACGATGGACTCCACATAGCGGCGGTTGTCGAGCAGCGGGGCCAGGCTGGCCCAGCTCTTCTCGCTCATGCGGTTGCCCTCGTCGACGATGGCGATTCCGCCGCGGATCATGGCCGTTACCAGCGGCGACGCCACGTACCGCAGGCTGCCTTCCCCGGCGATGACCGGCGTGACCAGGAGATCTTCGGGGCGGGTATCCATGGTGGCCTGCAGGATGTAGACATCGCGTCCCATGCGCCGGGCGGCGGCGTAGGCCAGGGTAGTCTTGCCGACACCCGGTTTGCCCAGAAGCCGCGGATTCATGGGCAGATCCTGTTCGTTGACCACCATCCACGCGGCCAGCAGTTGGCGCATCAGCTCGTCCTGCCCCACCCACTCGACAGCCAGCTCATCGGGGTGCGCCAGGTGCAGGGTAACCCCCTCGATTTCGATCATCATAGGCTATCCACCATTATGGGGCACTGCGCACGTCCATGCCCGTCAAGGATAGCGCGGCGGGAGCCCGGCCGTACAGTTTGGGGCAATGTTTCGTCCGCGATGCGCCGGCAACGCGGCGCCGGCCCCGCCCGAAATGGGCCTGGGAAACGGCGCGCAGGGGCCGCTTGGCCGCGCAACCGCTCTGCGCCCGAGGCGGCGCCCGGACACGAACGAAAGGGGGCACAGCACGAGCGTCGGTCACGCGGAAGGCGGGGCGCCGGCTCTCACGGATAGCGCGACGCTAGCCCGGTCGCGTGATGGCGCCGGTAACGCGGATCCGGCCCCGCCCGCAATGGGCCTGGGAAACGGCGCGCAGGGGCCGCTTGGCCACGCAACCGCTCTGCGCCCGAGGCGGCGCCGGACACGAACGAAAGGGGTCACAGCACGAGCGTCGGTCACGACTGCAGCCGGCTGTGGGCTCCTTGGCGCAGAGCAGAATGCCGCCGGCCCTACGCTCAAAGGTTGCGGATGACGATGCGGTGGACTTTGATCAGCAGATCCACCTCCTGGAGGGGAACTTCCAAGGCTGTGGCAATCCGCTCCGGCGGGTCACCCTGGCGGTGCATGCGTAAGACCTGCGACCGCTTGCAGAGGTTCAGACCAGACCTGGGGACAGGCGGAAGCGACGCCACCGGCGCCTGCTCCCGCAGACCCTCGACGCGCGCCGCGAGCCCGTCCAACGCCCTTTGCAAAGCGGCCGTAGCGGCCTGGCACTGTTCCAGGCCGGCGCGCGCGCGCTCATCGGCCCACACCGCCACCGCCTGCGCGCGCCACACCGCGAACAGGCTCACGCCGATGGCGGCCACCGCCAGGACCGCGGAAACCGCCAGCAGGAACACTGGCGGCGCGCCGGACGCCTGCAGGACAGCCGGGCTCCACAGCGTCATTCGAAGCTCCGCAAGCGATCCTGCCGGCTGGCGATTTCCTGGATTCGAATGCCGTAATTGCCTTCCACCACCACCACCTCCCCACGCGCGATCAGACAGTGATTGACCAACACTTCTACCGGTTCGTTCACTCCGCGGTTCAGCTCTACGATCGATCCGGTGGTCAGTTTCAGCACGTCTTTCATGGGCAGCAGGGCCTTGCCGAAGGAGATACTGACCGGCAGATCGACGTCCAGCAGGAGATCCATCGTGCGGGAACGAAGCGGGACGCAGGTTTCACCGGCGGAGTCGGCCTTGGGGGCGGGTGCGGCGGCCGGCTCCGCCTCGGCCGGCGGCGCGGCGATCAGGCTCACGAGTTTGGGGCTGAACGCCACCAGCAGCGGTGAAGCGTCCGCGGGGGCGTCGGGCAGGGCGAACGTCAAGGTGACCGCAGCCCACTCTGTCAGGCCCTGGTCCGCGGCCCGCTCGCCGCCGTTTTCGGTGGTAACTTCGCGACGCAGCAGAGTTCCCAGGGACCGCGCCACCACGGCCAGCGACTGGCCCAGAATCTCGAACCAGGTATTTTTCGCCTCGGCGGTCTCGACCGTCTCCAGGCCGGCCGCTTTGAGTGTCAGCGTGCCGGCATGTTCCCAGGTGGCCTGCGGCGCGCCAATCCACAGGATCGCTTGCGCGTCGATCTGGAACGGCTGCTCCCACCACAGAAAACTCCGCCCGCCTCCAGCTTCGGACAAAGGCCCGCTGACGGCTTCCCAGCGCACAGTGGGCCGCTGGTCGGTCATGGACTCCAGCACCTGCGCCAGACTCTCCGTCCAGCGGTCCAGCAGGGCGCGCGCGTTCTCCGCACGGTCCAGCCGCACTTGCCCGCGGTCCTCTCCCGCGCTCATGCCGTCACCATGCCATGCGTGACCGGCCACTGCGCCGCCAGGTGGCTGCGCAGCCGCAGGATGGCCTGCGACTTCAATTGCGAGATGCGCGATTCATGCAGGTTCACCACCTGCGCAATCTCCCGGATAGTCAGTTCCTCATGGTAATAAAGAGCCAGGACTGTGCGCTCCATCGGCGGGATGGCGTCGATTCCCTGCGCCAGGAGCCGCTCCAGTTCGGATTTCTCCAGCAGGGTGGAGGGAAGATTATTGCCCCCGTCCGGCAAATAGTGCAGCAGGTCCTTCCCCTGGTCGCCCGAGGTATATTCCAGGCTGGCGATATTCAGCCCGCGAATCTCCACCAGCCATTGGTGATATTCCTCGAGCGAAATCTCCAATTGCCCGGCGATCTCGTCCTCGGTCGGCGATCGCTGGAGACGCTGTTCGGCGGCGGAAATCGCCGCTTCGATCCGCTTGGCCTGGCGGCGTCTTTGCCGTGGCGCCCAATCGAGGCCGCGCAGGCTGTCCAGGATGGCGCCGCGGATCTTGTATTCCGCGTACGTCTTCAGCTTGACGTTGTGGCTGGCGTCGAAGTTGTCGATCGCCGCGATGAGCCCGAGCACACCCGTCGATACCAGATCTTCCAGGCTGATATTCTCGGGCAGACGCTCCTGGATCCGCCGCGCAATCAATCGCACTTGCGGCAGATGCTGCAGAATGAGCTGCTCCCGTTCGTTCTCGCTGGTCATGTCAGACACCGCATACGAGCGCGCCAAATTTCGCACTTTACAATCTCTTTTTCTAAGCAGCCGATATTGCCAGGCCGCTTGTCCCCCCGAGGATCAAGCCGGCGACTCGGCCGCTGGCGGCGGCTTCCAAATCCTCCGGAATGCGCTGCCCCGTGGCTAAGAAAGACAGCGGTTTGCCGGTCCGTACGGCCTCGTTCAAGATCGGGCCGAACGAGCCGGTTTCGTCCAGTTTGGTGAAAATCAGGCGTTGCGGCCGGAAAACTTCGAAACTGTCCACCACACGGGACAGATCGGCGGATTTCATCGAAGAGGACACGACCATTTGCGTGTCGATGTCTTCTCTGGTGGAAAGAAATTGCGCCAGGGTGGAGTAGTGGGCGGCCTCGGCCGTCGCCAAGCCGGGCGTGTCCAGGAAGATCAGCTCTTTGCCGCGATGCTCCTCGATCGTCTGGGCCAACGCGGCCACGGTTTCGACCAACTGGAAGCCCACGCCCAGGATGGCGGAATACGAGCGCAACTGCTCCGCCGCCGCTACCCGGTAGGTATCCACCGACAGCAGCATCACCGGCCGGCGCGCGGCCAACCCGTAAGTCACTGCCAGTTTCACCAGGGTAGTCGTCTTGCCGCAGCCTGGAGGACCTACTAACGCCACAATGCGCGGCCGCGCCTCCCCCCGGCCGAGCACGGGCTGCACTTTGCATCGCGATTCCACTTCCTCCACCAGCGCGTCGTGGAAGCCGGCCTTGTCAGCCGGTTGCATGGTCCGCAATTTCGACGGGGCTGCCTTGGCAATCCGCGACTCGGCGCCCTGGATCATTTCGCGAGCCAATTCCGGAGACACCTCGTTGGCGGTCAGCAGCCCGAAAGCGTCCGCCCCCTGCGGATTGCTATCGCGCCAGGCCGGGGCCAGCGACTGCCGGGTGATGCTCCGCCGCATGCCTTCCAGTTCTTTTTTCAACTCCGCCATCTGCTGCCCCAACCGGTCGCTCGGGGTCCGCTTCTGCCCCGGCGCGGTGGTGGGAGAATCTTGCGCGTCGCCGGCCATCTCGGTCACAAAGACCACTTCGTAAGCCCCCAGGTGGCGGGTTTCGAGGGACGACCGGCGGCTGTTTACGAGCATCGCGTCCGGCCCTAACTCCTGGCGCGCCATAGCCATGGCGTCTTCTACCGTGTTCGCGAAATAGGATTTGACGTGCATTGCCGCTCCGTTCCGTTCCATCTATCGTCGGAAGCGGAGTTTTCCTGTAGGGGCCGGCTCATCCGATCGTCCCCAGGGATTGCACCCTCATCCCCGGCGGAACCTCGTTGTGCGCCAGGAAGAAAAGGTTGGGCGCCGATGCTTCGGTCATCTGGCGCAGGAAGTAGCGCGCCCCGGTGGTGGTGATGGCCACCACGGGCGCCTCGGGCGAGGCCACGCGGCTGAGGACGCGGTTGACGATGTCGCGGCCGGTCTGCGGCGCGAGAGCGATATGGCTGTTCTGTTCGCCGTGCTCGACGGCCGCTTCCACCGCCTGCTCGATGGCAGGATCGACGAACCAGGCCGGCAGCTCACCCAGGCGGTTGACGTACGGCTTCACTACGCTCCGCCGCAGGGCTTGGCGCACGTACTCGGTCAGCAGCACCGGGTTCCGCGTGGAGGCCGCCGCCTCGCCCAGCGATTCCAGCAGCGAAACCGCGTCGCGGATGGAAACCCGCTCGCGCAGCAGGTTCTGCAGCACACGCTGCACCGCGGCCAGGGGCAAAAGCTTGGGCACGAGATCTTCCACCACCTTGGGGTGCTCCACGGCGACCCGGTCCAGCAACCGTTTGGTGTCCTGCCGGGACAGCAGTTCATGGGCGTGGCGGCGGATCAACTCGGACAGATGCGTGCCCAGCACGCTGACCGGGTCGACCACCGTGTAGCCGGCGCTGCGCGCCCGCTCGGCGCGCTCGTTGGGGATCCACACGGCGCTCATGCCGAAGGCCGGTTCGCGCGTGGCTTGGCCTTCCAGCGGCATGTGCCCTTGCCCGCTGGCGATGGCCAGTTCGCAGCCCTGCGGCAGCTCGTAACGCGCGATCTCCACGCCCTTGAGCGAAATCAGGTACTCCCGGCTGCGCAGCGAAAGGTTGTCGGTGACCCGCACCGGCGGGAGCAGATAGCCCAGTTCGCCGGCCAACTGTTTGCGGATGGTGGAGATGCGTCGCAGCAGGGCGGAGTCCTGCGCGCCTTCCACCATACCCACCAGCCCCAGCCCCACTTCGATGGCCAGCGGCTCGACTCGCATGAGGGCTTCCAGATTGTCCCGGGCGGCCGCGGGCTTGGAGTCCGCCGGCGCGGCTACCGGCTTGATCTCCCGTTGCCGTATTTTCCAGCCCGCCGCGCCCGCTCCGCCCGCCATCAGCAGGAACGGCAGCTTGGGCATTCCCGGCAGCAGGGCCATGGCGCACAGCACCCCGGCCGCCAGCAGCAGGGGCCGCGAGTTGCCGAAGATCTGCTTGTGGAACTCCGCGCCCAGCCGGGCTTCGGAGCTGGCGCGCGTCACGATCAGACCGCCGGAAATGGAGATCATCAGCGCCGGAATCACCGTCACCAGGCCGTCCCCGATGGTCAGAACCGTGTAGGTTTCGAGAGCCTTGCGGAACTCCATGCCGTGTTGCAGCACGCCAATCAGGAAACCGGCTACGATGTTGATGCCGGTGATCAGGATGCTCGCCACGGCGTCGCGCTGGGTGAAACGCGAGGCGCCGTCCATGGCCCCGTAGAATTCCGCTTCGGTGGCCAGTTGCTTGCGCCGCCGCTTGGCTTCGGTCTCGTCGATCAGCCCGGAATTCAGGTCCGAATCGATGGACATCTGCTTGCCTGGCAGAGCGTCCAGAGTGAAGCGGGCGGTGACTTCCGAGATGCGCACGGCGCCGTGGTTGATGACCACGTACTGGATGGCGATCAGCACCAGAAAAATAACCGCCCCGATGATATAGTTCCCCCCCACTACGAAGCTGCCGAAAGCTCCGATGACTTCGCCCGCCGCCGTGGTGCCGGAATTGCCGTTGAGCAGGATCAGGCGCGACGACGAGATGTTCAGCGCCAGGCGGAACAACGTCAGCAATAGCAGCGTGGTGGGAAACGAAGTGAACTCCACTGGACGGATGAGGTACAGGGAGACCATCAGCACGGTCACCGACATGAGAATGTCGGTGACGATCAACAGATCGAGGACAAACCGGGGCAGCGGCGTAATCAACGCGATCACGATGCCCAACACCGCCAGCGGGACGGCCAGTTGACTGAGTTCCTCAAGCGGCAGCGCGCGCGTCCAGGGGGGCAGCGCGCCCGGTGGCGCAATGGTCTTGGCTGGTGTCATCGGTCTCCTCTCAGCAAGCCCCCGCTAGCCCGGCAGCCTCCCGTGCATGAGTTTGTAAATGTAAGCCAGAATTTCCGCCACCGCCCGGTACAGGTGCGGCGGGATCTCCTGCCCCACTTCCACCGATTTGTACAACGCCTGCGCCAGGGGCGGATTCTCGATGATGGGGACCTGGTGCTCGATGGCCTTCTGGCGGATGCGCAGCGCCAGGTAGTTCTTGCCTTTGGCGACTACCAGAGGCGCGGCCATGGTCTCCACCTGGTAACGGATGGCCACCGCGAAGTGCGTGGGGTTGACCACCACGGCGGTGGCCTTGGGCACGTCCTTCATCATGTTGCGGCGCGCGCGGTCGCGCTGCAGGCGGCGAATCCGGGCCTTCATCTGCGGATTGCCCTCGATGTCTTTGGCCTCTTCTTTGATGTCCTGCTTGCTCATGCGCAGGTCCTGCTTGTAGCGGCGCAACTGGCGCGCGAGGTCCACGCAGCCGAATACCAGAAACACCCAGGCAGCCTTCCAGAACAGCTCCATCAGCGATCCGCCCAGGAGGCTCCAGCCGGCGGCCGCGCTGGTCAGGGGCAGCGCCAGAAAAACATCCAACTTGTCGCGCGCAATGGCATAAACCGCCCACAGAAAGACCGGCAGCAGGACGATGGACTGCACCAGAGTGGGCAAGTTCTGCCGCGGCAGTTCCTTGAGCTTGGAGAGCGGGTTGAGACGCGCCGCGTCGGGCGCCAGTTTTTTCAAGCTGAAGCCGAAGCGCGTAGTGATCAAGCGGAACGCCAGCGTGGCCACGGCTACCGCCAGCCCGCCCAGCGCCAGCGGGAGGAAGTGCTTGGCGGCAAGCTGCCAGGCCACGTGCGTCAAATCCTCGCGGGTAAGCTGCGGCGTGAAGGCCAGCAGGAACAGCGACCGGGTGGTCTGGCAGAACTGCGTAAACCAGGCCGCTCCCCCGGCCCCCAGGAGAGCCAGAAACACCATGAACTGCAAGGCGCTCACCAACTCCCGCGCGGCCGGAAACTGGCCTTCTTCGCGGGCCTTTTGCAAGCGGCGCTGGGTGGGTTGCTCGGTTTTGCCCTGATCCGCCATGGCGCGTCATGTCCCTAACATCCGTCGCGCGGCCGTCCAGGCCTGCGCGCCGAACCCGAGCAGGATGCGCGGGAACAACGCCGCGATCCAGCTCAGCACCACCAGCGACGTCAGCATTTTGGCGGGGAACGCCAGGTGCAGCAGTTGCAGTTGCTGGTTCAACCGGCCGAGCAATGCCAGGGCGACATCCACCATCACCAGCAGCGCCACCACCGGCAGCGCCAGCCGCACCCCCACCGAGAAAAGGCTGCTCCCCAGGCGAATCAGGATCAGCGCGGCCGGGGGCCCAAATACATAGGTCCCCGCCGGAACGATCTCCAGGCTCTGCGCGAACAGCCGCAGAACCTGGCGGTCCAGTCCCAGCGAAAAGAAAAGCATGCCCGCCACCAGTTGCGCGAAAACCAACAGGATTCCGGAGTCGGCCTGGGTGTTCGGATCGATGGTGGAGGCGTAGGCATACCCTGCCTGCAATCCCAAGACCTGCGCCGCCAGCCCGAAAGCTTCGAGTACGATCGCTACCGAAACCCCTATGGAGATCCCCACCGCCGCTTCCGCGGCTGCCCATCCGGCCATCCGCATCCCCGTAACGGCTGCGGCGTTCACCACCGGCCAGCGGCCGTAGAGGGCCAGGGTAAATCCCAAAGCCAGCGCGGCGCGCGCCGGCTGGGATGCCCCGCTCGTGCCCGGCAGAGGGACGAATACCAGGGCTCCCCCCACGCGCGCCAGCACCAGCAGAAAGGCATAGAGCGTGCCCACCGGGAGGGTGACGTCAGCGGGCATAGCGCCCCAGGTCCCCGAACAGCGCCACGGAATAAGAGACCGTCTTCTGCAGCATCCACGGCAGCAACAGCAGGATGCCGATCAAAAATGCGATCAGCCGCGGCACCGTGCTGAAGGCGTTGTCCTGCATAGACGTGGCAATCTGCACCAGGCTGACGGCGATGCCGACGAAGAACCCGATAGCCAGCATGGGCGCCGCCACCCAGAAGGCCAGCATCAGGGCCTCGCGCACGATTTGGACCACCGAATCGGGCGTCATTGGTAGAAGCTCTTCATCAGAGAACCGATTACCAGGTTCCATCCGTCCACCAGGACGAACAGCATGATCTTGAACGGCGCCGAGATCATCACCGGAGGCAACTGCATCATGCCCACCGAGAGCGTCACCGATGCCACCACCAGGTCGATCACCAGGAACGGCAGAAACAGCACCGCCCCGATCTGAAAACCGGCTTTCAGCTCGGACAGGATGTACGCCGGAATGAGAACCGCGAGGTCCAGGTCGGCGGCCGCACGCGGCGCCGGCTTATGGGAGATTTCGAGAAACAGGCGCACGTCTTTTTCGCGCGCGAAGCGCAGCAGGAAGGCGCGCAGCGGTTGGGAGGCCTGGTCCAGGGCCTGCTGTCCGGTGATTTGACCGGCTTCCAGAGGTTCCCAGCCCTGGTGATACATGTCCGTCGCCACCGGTTGCATGATCACGATGGTCAGGAACAGAGCCAGCCCCAGCAAGACCTGGTTGGAGGGCACGGTCTGCGTGCCCAGCGCCTGACGCAGAAAATGCAGCACCACGGTGATGCGCAGAAACGGCGTCATCGCCATGACGGCTCCCGGGAGCAGGGTGAGCAGGGTCAGCGAAATCAGGACCTGCATCGGCATACTCAGTCCGGAAGCGCTCTTTCCGGCCGATATGCCGAGAAGGGAGAACGGTTCGCTGGCCGCCGCGAATGCCGGCAGGGCGGCGCCGGCCATGGCCAGCAGTCGCAGGGCTCTCACCGCAGCGCCTCCCGCCGGCCGTCGACCTCGCTCGCCGGAAAACTCCGTACCAGTGAGCAGCCGCCCGGAGAGGAGGCCACCAGCATCGCGGTTTCACCCAAACGCACCAGGTGGAGCATATGTTGCGGCCCTAGCGGCAGCCGCTCCAGGCACTCCAGCCGGCGCGCCGCCGCCCGTCTTCTCGACCGCAGCCCGCGCGACAGCACCCCGGCCGGCAATACCGCCGCGATGCCCCGCCGGCGTAACCACCATAACGTCGCGGCCAACAGGGTCAGCACTCCCGCCACAGCCGCCAACTGCCCGATTCCATCCATGCCAAGCCTTCCTCACTCGTCCCGGAAGTCGGTGATGCGGACACCCAGAGTGTTCTCGATCACCACGATTTCACCGGAGCCGCACAGCACGCCGCCGATGTAAATGTCGATGTTCTCGCCGGCGGACCGGGTGGTTTCGATCACGCTGCCTTCGTCCAGGCGCAACAACTCGCGCGTAGTCATGATCCGCCGGTCGAGTTCGACTTCAATCTCCACCGGGACGTCGCCCAGTGGCGCTATCTCTTCCTGAGGAGTCATCGGCGGATTACCGGATTAAGTTGATAGTGTCCTGGCTTAATTGATCGGCCGTGGTGACCACTTTGCCATTGGCCTCGTAGCCGCGCTGGTACACGATCATGTCCGTGAACTCGGTGGCGATGTCCACGTTGGAGGCCTCGAGCGACCCACCCTGAATGGTGCCGCGGCCGCCCGTTCCGGGCACGCCGATGTTCGGTGTGGCGGTCAGCGAACTGAGCACGAAGTTGTTGTTTCCGTTGGCGATCAGAGTGTCGGGATTGCGAATCGACGCCAGCGCCACCTGGCCCACGATCACCTGCTGACCGTCGGAATACTGCGCCAGAATGCCGCCGCCATCCGCCAGACCCACGTTAACCAATTGCGCCGCCTCCTGCCCATCCTGGGAATCCGACGAGGAAGCCGAGGGCTGGCTGAACTGCGTGATACAGCCGCTGCCGTCGGGGTTGGCGAGATTCCAGGTGATGGTGTCGCCGGCGCGCGCTCCGTCGGCCAAATCCGGCATTTGAAAAGTGACCGGCGTGCTGGTGTTGGTAAAGTCCATCGTCCCATCGGGATTAAACGCCAGAGTGCCGGTGGCGACTTGCGCGGCGGTCGGGTCGCTGAGATCCGCGGCCGGCAAGGTGGCAGTGTAAGTCCACGTGTTGGCGTCCGTCTTGGTGAAGCTCAGAGTCAACACGTGCGCGGTCCCCAGGCTGTCATAGATTGTGATCGGGTCCGAAAAAGTGGACGTACCGTCGGCCGACGCCGCCGAGTTCAAGTTCAGATCCGCGGTCAACGTCGAGGTGGCAACCGGCGGTTGAAGGGTGCCCACCGGAACCACGATGTTGCCCACCGGACCATTGGTGTCCACCTGGCCGGTAGTCGGGTCGACGGTGGTCCAACCCTGCACGTACTGGCCAGTGGCCGTCAACAGGTTGCCGTTCTTGTCGGTTTGGAAATCGCCAGCCCGCGTGTACTCCGTGTTCCCGTTGGGGTCCTGGACCACGAAGAAGCCTTGGCCCGAGATGGCGCCGTTCAGCAGCCCGCCGCTGGTTTCGAGGGCGCCTTGCGAGAAGTCGCGGACGGTCAGCGGCGTGGCCGTGCCGAATCCCACCTGGGTGCTGCCCAGCCCCGCTCCCAGGGACTGCGTCACCAGGTCGCTGAAGCTCACGTCGCTGGTCTTGAATCCCGTCGAGTTCATGTTGGCCAGGTTGTTACCCACCACGTCGATGGCGGTGGACGTTGCGTTCAATGCCGAAAGTGCCGTGGAAAACGATGTGAACATAGATTTCTTCCTTTACGAACTCGGGGTGGTGGTGGAGGTGGCGCCGCCCAGCGATGCCACGATTTGATCCAGATCCTGGCGGATGGCCGAGATGTCGGTGCCCTGGTTCATGGACTGCTCCATGGTTTGGAACTGGGCCAGTTGGGTCACGAACTGGGTGCTGTCGGCAGGGTTGCTGGGGTCCTGGTTTTGCAGTTGGGCTACCAGCAACTGCAAGAACATGTTTTCGGTAATCGGGGCGGTTCCATTGGCGGCGCTGCTCGAACCGGTGGTGGTTCCGGCGGCGGCCGAACTCGATGTGGTCTGCGTAACGCCGGGGCTCATAGACGATTTCCTCCTGCTGCCGGCACGGCGGCGCGGCTTATCGAAGCGATGACAAAAGCCATGCGAAGTCCTTTCCTTGTTCCTTGCTTTGCGAAGGATTGTCGGGATTCTCCGGGTCCTTCGGTTTCCGTTCCTGCGGGTCGCGTTGCTCGCCGCCTCCGTTCTGCCGGGACTGGCCTTGCGCATCCTGCGCCGAGGTCCCCGCCTGCGGATCTGCCAGGTGCTGGCGGTCGCCCGCTGGCTGCCAGGTCGTGGCGTGGAAGCCGGACTGCTCGAGCCTGGCTGCGAGAGACGGCAAATCATCGCGCAGGTCTCCGGCGAGCTGGCTGTCGGGAGTTCGCACGGCGACGTGAACGTCGCCGCCGCGCTCGGTCACCCGCACCTCTACGCGCTGCTCTCCCTGTCCGCCGACCTGGATTTTGATGTCGTGCGCCGCCGCAGCCTTCACGGGCTCAGGGACGGGACCGGCTGGCGGCCGGGCGGCGGGGGCGGGCGCTTCCGCAGAAGTTGTACGTTCGGCCGGGCCGGGGTTCGCCGGCAGCGGAGCCTCGGGCGTGCCCGGCGGACGCGCCGGCAGACCGCTGGCGCCAGCCGCCCCCGGTTCGGACGCGGCGTTTTCTCCCGGTTTCCGCCCACCCCCTTCGCCGGCATCCGGCGATTTGTCCCGCGACGCCACCGGACGCGAAGCCGCTTCCACTGGATGTGCCTCGTTATCGGCCGGCGGCGTGGCCGTGGCCGCCGCGGCCAGGGGCGTCGATGGCTCTGCCAGATGCGGCCCGGCTGCGGCCGGCGCGCTCCGCGGCGCCTCTGGCGAGGCGGGCTGGGGCGCGTCCTCCGGCAGTTTGAGGGTTGCCATAAACGCGACTTCGAACGGCTGTTGTGGCTGGCTGCTGGCAGCGGCCTGAGGCGCGGGCTGCGCAGCGGTCCCCGGCGATTGCGGGGAGGCCGACGCCGTGAGAGGTTCCGGCGCGGAGCGTATGGCGTTGCCGGGGGAGACGGCGGCATGTCCGGCCACCAGGATCGGCGGGCGGTTGACGGGCGCCGCCACCGCCCACGGACTGGCGGCGGACTGGTCGCCAGCGGCAGGCCAGCGTGAATTCCCGGCGGACTGCGCCGGCGGCGTTGCCGGCTGAATGGCTGCGTCCGGCTGCACGCCTGCGGAAGACGCGCCGGCGGTCTGGCCGGAGGACTGCGGAGCGCCAGTCGCCGCAACGGTCTGGCCAGCCTCGGGAGAGCGTTCTTTCGCGGTTCGACGCCGTGCGGGCTGGAACGCACCGCCGTGGCCCGCGGGCTGAGTGGCCGCTGCCGTGACAAGCGAGAGAGGCGGCGCACTGGCCGCAAATGCAGAAGCGGCCGCCTCGCTTGCCTGCGGTGGTTGGTCGCCAACCGTCGCGGCCTCGTTGTTGGATGGATCGCCCGGAGACCAAATGTCCGCCGGCGATGGCGGTGAAACGGCGGTTTCGGGCGCCTCGGCCGTGCGCTTTGGCAGCAGCCCCGTCGATTGCGCCCGCGCGTTCTGCGAGCGCTCTGGCGGCATCACGGCGCCTGCGGGGTCTTCACCGTGAGGCAAGCTCCCGGCAGGCGCCGGTTCCGTGGCGGGCCGTTGCTTGGCCAGTGGTGCGGCCTGGGAAGGACGGTACGGCGATTGCGCCGGGGCCGAAGTCCATGCCATGTCGGATTCGGTTGCATCGGACGACGCTGCGACTGGCGGCTGGTTGGCGCGTAGTGCGGCGTGGGAAGCCCCGGATTCCGATTGCGCCGGTGCCGGCATCCAGGCCGCGGCGGATTCGGGCGCATCGGACGACACCGCGACTCGTGGCTGGTTGGCGCGTGGTTCGGCGTGGTAAACCCCGGATTGCGATTGCGGCGATACCGGCGTCCAAGCCGCGGCGGGTTCGGGCGCGTCAGACTCTGCCGCAACTGGCGGCTGGTTGGCGCGTAGTGCGGCGTGGGAAGGACGGGATTGCGATTGTGCCGATACCGGCGTCCAAGCCGCGGCGGATTCGGGCGCAGCGGACGACGCCGCAACTGGCGGCTGGTTGGCGCGTGGTGCGGCCTGGGAAGGACGGGACTGCGACCGCGCCGGGGCCGAAGTCCATGCCATGTCGGATTCGGTTGCGTCAGACTCTGCCGCAACTGGCGGCTGGTTGGCGCGTAGTGCGGCGTGGGAGGCCTGGGATTGCGATTGTGCCGATACCGGCATCCAAGCTACGGCGGGTTCGGGCGCATCGGACGCCGCCGCGACTGGCGGCTGGTTGGCGCGTGGTGCGGCCAGGGGAGCCCGGAATGGCGATTGCATCGGTACCGGAGTCCAAGTCATAGCGGCAGGCGCAGGCGACGGTAATCCGCAGCGAGCAGTTTGCTGGGGTGTGCGCTTGGTGGATGCCGGCGCCGGCGTGGACGGATCGCCGGCAGCCGGGAGAGAATTCGCCGGAGATGGTGCGGGCGTTTCGCAGGCTTGCTCCAGCGGTTGCGCGCACGACGGAGCCGGGTTCAGCCAGAATAACTCCCGCAGGCCTTCCGCGTTGCCCAGCGGCTGGGTGTCCGGCTGGTCAGCGGTCTCCTCCAGCCCTTCCAACAGTTCTGGGAACCGCGCCAGGGCTTGCGCCGCTGCGCCGGCCGAGCCCTTGGCGGGCGCTTTTTCGGAGGAAGCCTTGGACGAAGATGCCGCCGGGAAAGGCAACGTGAATTCGCCCGCCGAGGCAGCCTGTGGTGCGAGAGAGTGCACGCGGCCCTAAGTGCAGATCGCCAGCCAAACCGCAGCGGCGCGTTTTCAATGTGTTAGTCGGGCGCGGCGCGGCAAAGTATTGCCTCGGCAGGCGGCTGCGGCAAGAGTTTGCCGCGCGCACACTTGTCCCCGCCAGTTCTCATCGGCTGGTATTCCCGTATTTTGAGACATTTGTGTCCGATAATCTCATTGGTCCGCCGCGTGCTTTACCAGGCGCCGTATGGATCCCATGACCGCCATCGCGGCCAGCGGCCTTCGCGCCCGCATGGAATCGCTCGACCTGCTGGCCAACAATGTGGCCAACGCCTCTACCGGGGGCTACAAGGCAGACCGCGAGTTCTACAGTCTCTACGTCGCGCCAGAAGCGCAAGACGCGCAGGACGCCGGCTCGTCGGCCATGCCGGTTATCGAGAAGCCCTGGATCGATCTCGCGCAGGGCGTGTTGACCTCGACCGGCAACGCTCTCGACGTGGCCCTCAACGGGCGGGGTTTCTTGAGTGTCGCGGGCCCGAACGGTCCGCTTTACACGCGCAACGGCAGCCTGCATCTGGCGGCCGACGGCAAACTGGTCACAGGGGATGGCTACCCCGTGCTCAGTGCCACCGGCGATCCGCTGACCGCGCAAAGTTCCCTGCCGATCGATATCTCGAGCGACGGCACGGTCGCGCAGAACGGCCAGGCGATCGGCCAACTGGATATCGCCGACTTCACCAGCACGGCCGGTCTGGCCAAGCAGGGGGGCAACTATTTTCGCGTGGTGGACCCCTCGGTGAAGCCCACGGCTCCCTCCGGCACGTCGGTCGAGCAGGGCAAACTGGAAGCCTCCAATACCGGCACCGCCGAATCCGCCGTGCGCCTGGTCAGCATCATGCGGCAGTTCGAGATGTTGCAGAAGGCGGTTCTGATTGGCAACGACATGAGCAAGCAGGCCATTGAGCAGGTGGCCAAAGTAGGTTCTTAAAACAGGTTCCTAGAAGTAGGTTCCTAACCGGGAGATGGCATGATTCGAGCATTATATAGCGCCGCCAGCGGCATGAAGGCCCAAGAGCTGAACCTGGACAATATCGCCAATAACCTGGCCAACGCCAACACCGTCGGCTACAAAATGCGCCGCGCGCAATTCCAGGACCTGATGTATCAGAGCGTGCTGGCGCCCGGCACGGCCTCCGGGCAGCAGACCCTGGTTCCCACCGGGCTGCAGCTCGGTTTGGGTACGCACGCCTCGTCGAACGAGATTATCTTCACCGAAGGATCCTTTACGGAGACCGGCAACCCGCTCGATGTGGTGATCCAGGGCAACGGCTTCTTCCAGGTGCTGCAGCCTTCGGGCGAACTGGCATACACCCGCGCCGGGCAGTTCCAGTTCGACCAGAATGGCAACGTCGTCACCTCCTCCGGCATGGCCCTGCAGCCCCAAATCACCATTCCCCCCGACGCGCAGGCCGTCACCATCGCCCCCGACGGGACGGTGAGCTACACCCTGCCCAACCAGACGGCGGCGCAACAGGCCGGCCAGATCCAACTGGCCAACTTCCAGAATCCCGCCGGGCTAAACAGCCTGGGCAACAACCTGTACAGCCCTACCGACGCTTCCGGCGATGCCGTCGTCGGCGTGCCCGGCGGTCCGCAAGGCATGGGGGCGCTGCTGCAGGGGTACACCGAGCAGTCCAACGTCTCGGTAGTGGACGAGTTCATCGACATGATTCAGACCCAGCGCGGCTACGAGGCCAATTCCAAAGTGGTCACCGCGGCCGACAACATGTACCAGGAAGTCAATAATCTCCAGCGATGATGCCCCTGGCCGCATTGACGTTGACAAGTTGCCTGGCGGTGAGCGCCGGCGCCGATCGCATCCTGGCGGGCGACTTGGCCGCGGCCATTCCGGGGCTGACCGTGCCGGCCCCCGGAGTTCCCGTGGCATTGGCCCCCGCGCCCGGCGTACAACGCGTTTTCCGGGCGCCGGAATTGCGCCGCATGGCGCAGCGCTTCGGCTGGGAAGGCGAGCCGGCCGGCGATATCTGCGTCGAGCGCCCGGTGGCGCCGCCCGATCCGGCGCGGCTGTTGGCAGCCATGCGCAAAGCCTTGGCCGCCGGCGACGTCACCATCCTCGAGTACGGCCGCCAGCCCCTGCCGGACGGCGAGATCGAGTTCCCGGCGAGCGGTCTGCATCCGAACGCCGGGGGAGCGTTGTGGATCGGGTACGTGCGCTACGCCGGCACGCGCCGCTTCTCGTTATGGGCGCGAGTCAAGGTGCTGGTGGCGGCGCCGCGCGTAATTGCCGTGGTGGATCTGGCGCCCGGCCATGCGATCGCCGCGGAACAGGTGCGCCGCGAAACGCGACAGGAATTCCCGCTCGCACTGCGGTTCGTTGTCGCCTCCGGGGAAGCCATCGGAAAGTGGCCGCGCGTACCCATCCGCGCCGGCACGGAGATCCAGGCGGGGATGCTCGAAGAACCCCAGGCAGTGGTGCGCGGCGAGACCGTAACGGTGGAAGTGAACGACGGCGCGGCGCACCTCGAACTCGAAGCCTTGGCGGAAGCTTCGGGCGCCGTGGGCGAGACCATCCCGGTTCGCAACCCGGAATCCAACAAGCGCTTTGCGGCGCGGGTAACAGGAAAAGGAAGAGTGTCGGTGGCCTTTCCGCCGGCCAGGTGAAATCATGAATCGAATTGCCGTAGCCATAGGGCTATCGATCGCCCTCCTGAGCATGCCGCTCGCGGCGGCTAATAAGAAGAAGTCGACCAAGGCGCCGCCCGATAATCCGCTGGACACCTACGTGCGGCAGGCCACGGCCCGTTCCTCGGAGGCGGCGGCCACTACGCCGGGGGCCGTCTGGATCTCCGGTTCGCGCCTGGCCGACGCGGCGCGCGACGTGCGCGCCAGCCAGGTGGACGACCTGCTCACGGTCGTGGTCGCGGAACAGGCGTCCGCCGTAACCACGGGCGTCACCAAGACCTCCCGCACTTCCAGCACCAAGAACTCCATCACCGCATTGGCGGGCGTCACCAAAGCGGCCGGTGCGCTGGCCAACCTGGCAGGGGTTTCGGGAGATACCCAACTGAACGGCCAGGGAACCACCAGCCGCAGCACCACCCTGTCCACCACCCTGACCGCCCGCGTGACCCAGGTGCTGCCCAACGGCGCGCTGGTAGTGGAAGCCTCCAAAGACATCCAGGTCAACTCCGAGCGCCAGACGATCACCGTGCGCGGAGTGGTGCGCCCCGCCGACATCGACCCCACCAACAGCGTGCAATCCAACCGTCTGGGGCAGCTCGAAATACGAATCAACGGCAAAGGCGTGGTGGCGGATGCCATAAAGAGGCCCTTCATCCTGTGGCGCCTGCTGCTCGGGCTGCTGCCTTTCTGAGCCATGAAAATGCGACTGATCTCTCTCCTCATTGCGTGCCTGCTGTTGGCGGGAAGCCTTCCCGCGGCGCGCCTGAAAGACCTCGTCGATATCGAGGGCGTCCGCGACAACCAGATCATCGGCTACGGCCTGGTGGTCGGCCTGGCGCGGACCGGCGACAGCCAGCAGACCATTTTCACCAATCAGAGCCTCACCAACATCCTGGAGCGTATGGGCGTCTCCGTTGCGCCCACGGCGATTATGGTCAAGAATACCGCCGCTGTCATGGTCACAGCCAGCCTGCCGGCGTTTGCCCAGCCGGGATTACACATCGATGTGACGGTGGCGTCCACGGGAGATGCCGCCAATTTGCGGGGCGGTATCCTGCTGCTGACTTCGTTGCGCGGCGCCGATGGGCAGGTCTACGCGGTGGCCCAGGGGCCGGTAGTTACCGGCGGTTTTGTGGCCGGCCGCGGAGGCGCCTCGCAAACCGTGAACCACCCCACTGTGGGACGCAGCCCCAACGGCGGCACAGTGGAACGCGCGGCCCCCTCCATCGCCCCCAAGAGCGTGGTTCGCCTGCAATTGCGCGAGTCGGATTTCACCACGGCGGCGCGCATCGTGGATGCCGTCAACAAGAAATTCGCCAGTCCGGCCCCGCCCCTGGCCCATGCCGAGAACTCCGGCCTGATCAGCATCGCCATTCCGCCGGAGTTCACTTCCCGCGAGATGGAGTTCATGGCCGAACTAGAGAACCTGGCGGTGGAGGCCGACCGCCCCGCGCGGGTGGTCATCAACGAGCGGACCGGGACGATCGTGCTGGGCAAAGAAGTCCGCGTGGCGCCGGTGGCCATTCTGCATGGCAATCTCACCGTGGAAGTCGAGACCGTCGAGACCGTGTCGCAACCCAACCCGCTGGCGCAGGGCACTACCGAAGTGGTCCCGCAAACCACCGTGGGGACAAAAGAAGAGAAGGCCAGGACTGTGATTTTGAAACAGGGAGCCACGGTCGAGGAACTGGTGCGCGCGCTGTCGGCCATCGGTTCGACGCCGCGCGATATCATCGCCATCCTGCAGAGTCTGCGCAGCGCGGGCGCATTGGAAGCCGAGGTGGAGGTGAATTAAGTGAGTTCCGTAAACCAGGTGGGGATGTCGGGGATTGTCTCCCTGACGGCGGGGGTGGTCCCGCAATCGGGCGACCCGGCGAAGATCCGCCAGTCCGCGCAACAATTCGAGGCGCTCCTGATCGGCCAGATTCTGCACTCGGCGCACGATGGCGACAGCGGATGGCTGGGCGCCGGCGACGATTCTTCGGGCTCCTGCGCCACCGATTTCGCCGAAGAGCAACTGGCCGGCGCCATCGCCCAGGGGGGCGGCCTCGGCTTGGCCAAGCTGATTACCCAAGGGCTCGAACGGGAATCTTCCGCCCCTCAGGGGCTGTGACCTCGATTTCACGGTAGCCGCTTCCACTCAGAAGTGCTGCCGCAAGTCGCGGAATTCCTGGAGCGCGAGCAGCCGCCCGGCGCCGGGACGAATCTCCTGCTTCTCCAGCACCCACGTATGGGCGTGGGGAATGAAGACTGCATGGAGTCCGGCATCCATGGCGGGGTTGATGTCCGATTTCGGGCTGTTGCCGATCATCCAGGTGCGCGCCGGGTCGAGTTGCCGCTCTGCCACCAGCCGCAGGTAGGCGGCCGTGTCTTTTTCCTTCACGATGGCGGTGTGGCGGAAGAATCGCCCCAGCCCGGAGCGGTCGATTTTCAGCTTCTGCTCTTCCGGATTGCCCTTGGTGAACAGCGTCAGATCGTGGCGCGCCGCCAGGTACTCCAGGGTCTCCGGAACGCCCGCAATGGTCTCCATGGGGCACTCCAGAATGCGCTCCGCGAAGGCCATCACGGTGCGCAGATCTTGCGCGCGCACGGCGCGCTCGGCCAGGTGTTCATAGCACTGGCGGAGATTGCGCGCGAAGTTGAGCGAACCGTAGCCGTGGATACGGGCATTCGCCTCTTCGATCTCGTCGAGCACTGCCCGCACCGCGCGCGGCGTCATCGAAGAGTGGTCCAGAAAGGCCACGAATTTGTCGAAGGCGCGCTCGAAATAGACGTTGTTTTCCCACAACGTGTCGTCGGCGTCGATCAGCAGGAATTGCGGCGTCATCGGGCCGCCCTGGGGGCGAGATTGAAGGGGATTTCAAATACCGCGTCCACGTCCACCGGCACGCCGTTGCGCACGGCCGGCTGGAACCGCCACTTGCCGAGGGCCTCTTCGGCGCTGCGGTCGAGCCGGTCGTCCAAATGCTGCAGCAGGGATATGCCCCCCACGTGTCCGTCCCGGGCGATCACCGCCCACAGCCGCACCTTGCCTTCCACGCGATCCTCCGCGGCGGAGTTGACGTACTTGGGACTGACCATGTTCAGCGGCAGGGGAGGGCGCATGTCCACGTTGGGGTTGCCGATGTCCGGTTCGCGGCTCGCGAACCACACCAGCCAGCTCCCGGAATAGGTGGTGAGGTCGGGTATCTGGATGGCCATGGTGTATACCTGGCGTCCGTACATGCGCGGATCGGGCACACCGGAAACGCGCACCGCCTGGCGCGTGGACCCTCCACCGGCCGGGGCGGCGCCGTGGGCCGCGCGCAGGGCGGCCGCCAGACCCTCCGGCGAGGTGGGCGAAACCCGCGCCATCAGCACCGGCGGCTGGGGATTGCTGGCGCCACCCTGAATGGTCAGGCTGGGGATCTCCAGCAACGCCCCGGAGGGAGTCCCTTCGCCGCCCTTCGGTTGCGCCTTTGGCCCACCCGAGAAACCGGCTTTAACCGATCCCGGCGGAGGCGGCACTTCCATCGATTTGGCGGGGTTCAATCCGGCGATCGCCAGGGAGTTCTCCGCAGGTAGCGCCGCAGTGGCAGCGAGCACCGGCGGCGGCGTGTCGATGGTGGCGAAATCCGCGGGCGCGGGCGCCGCCGGCTGTGGCGGCGGGGGCACGAACTGGCGCTCCTGCCGGGGCAGAGTCACCGCAGCGGTGAGGTTCGCCGCCGGGGGCGCCAGTTGCGGCGCGGCGGGCAGCGGGGGTGAATTGGCGGGAACGGGCGCCTCGGGTTGCTGGGGCGGGGTGAAGCGGCGGATGGCGCGCGCCGTCAGGTCGAGCACCGGAGCTTTCACTTCCGGCGCGGCTGTGGCGATGGTTGGCGCGCCGGGCAGGGTGGGCGTCCGGTCGGGCAGAGGCAGCTTGGGTTGCTTCGGCGGAGTGAACCGGCGGATGGCGCGCGCCTGCAGATCGAGCGCCGGAGCTTTCACTTCCGGCGCTGCTGTGGCGATGGTTGGCGCGCCGGGCAGGGTGGGCGTCCGGTCGGGCAGAGGCAGCTTGGGTTGCTTGGGCGGAGTGAACCGGCGGATGGCGCGCGCCCGCAGATCGAGCGCCGGAGCTTTCAATTCCGGCGCGGCTGTGGCGATGGTTGGCGCGCCGGGCAGGGCGGGCGTCCGCGCAGGCGCGGGCTTCGGCATGGGCGGCGCGAAAAAGGGACGCGGCGGGGGCCGCTGGGGCGCGATCGCGACGATGTTGGGCAAAGGGAGCGGCTTGGCAGGAGCGATCTCGGGCGCCGGCGCCCAAATCAACTGCGGCGGGCGCGCGGTGTCGCGGGGACCGGCCACCATGTTCTGGTCGAACCTGGCACGCGCGCGCAGCGGGCGGGCGTCGCGTTTGGCTTCGGGCGGCGTGACATTGGGCAGCCGGTCGCTCAGTTTATACCAGAAGATGTGGTTTTCGTTGGGTTCGATCTCGCGTTCGTAGAGCGATTTCACGGGCGGCGGAAGAACCGGTCCGAGCGCCACCCATGCGAGCACCCAGGCATGCAGGCAAATGGAGCCCATGAAAGACCACGGGCTGCGCATCGGCTGGGGCTCGTTGTGGGAGAGCGAGGTCATCGCCTACAGCCCCGCGGGCTTGCCTCCATGACCGTTGGTGGGCGCCAGTTCTTTCATGCGCTCCACCGTGCGCTGCCGCGGAATGTAAACCGCCAGGTACTGATTCAATTGCTTGAGCCGCTCGGTTTCCGACCGGTGGCGCAGCAGGGCGGCGAGAAAATCCAGGTCGGGCAAATCGTGCGCCAGTTGGAAGCTGAGCTGCCGGTCCGTCAGGTCCGGATCGAGGCGCTTCTGCGCTCCCGGTAACCGCATGAGCGTCTGGTAATTGGCGACGGCCTGGTCGCGCAGTTCCTGGGAGGGAGTGGCGGAGTCGTCGTCGTCGAAAAAGCTCACCTCGGCCTGCAGGTATTCTTTCTCCTCATTCAAGGACACGATCTCGAAACGCCGCCGGCCGCGCGTCAGAATATCCATGCGGCCATCGGGGTACATTTGCAGCAGCTTCTCCACCGTCACGGTGCATCCGGCGTTGACGATGCCGTCTTCCTTGGCCAGCACGATGCCGAATTCGGACTCGTCGCGGATAGCGCCGCCCACCATTTCTTTGTAGCGCTCTTCAAAAATGTGCAGCGGCAACGGCGTCCGGGGAAAGACCACCACATGGAGAGGGAACAGCGGGAGGAGCCGCGTCGGCATGGTAACATTATGACGTTTTGACGGGTTAGGCAGCAATGGCGAGCCAATGACCACCGCGGAAATCTGGTACCGGCCGATGCCGGGGCACGGAGTCACAGAAAGGAACGGCAAGGGGGCGCCGGCGAGTCGCCGGGACGTAGAGGAGCGCCTACGGACAGTCCGCCACAAAGTGAGAATGCGCTTCGTCGTCCTGGGGCTTTGCACGGAGGAATCGGAGGGCAAAGAGCGGATAAGGGTCAACGCAAGAATAACCTCACGTTGGCTGACTGGTAGATGTGGCGCACGCACTCCTCGGTGCCGCGCCGGCACTCTTGCCGACGCCTGCATTTCCAGGACGCCGAGGCGTCGAGTGGAGACTCGACGCTGCACGCAGGAGTGCGTGCGCTACGATCTCAACTGCGAAGTTATTTCTGCGTGGCTCCTAAGGTCAGCCTTCGCGAGACGTGCGAATTCGCACCAGCCCCCGAGAGCCGTCCCCGGAGAGCGAGTTACCGGCGCGGCGCGAGAGCCGCGGAGCAAGACAAGGAGCGGACGGAACGCCAGCGCCGGCCGGGATGGCGTGTCGTGGCGCCAGGCTCCTGGCGGAAAGCTCGACTGGCGCCGCTCCGCGGTGAACCATGCGTCTTGACGGCAAAGTCGTGCTGATTACCGGAGCCTCCGAAGGCATCGGCGCGGCCTGCGCGGCGGAGTTCGCGGCGGCCGGGGCCAGACTATCGCTCACCGCGCGTTCCGCCGAAGGGCTGGCGCGCGCCGGCGGCACTGGCGCCCTGATTACCGCGGGCGATCTGACTTTCGCAGAGACGCGGCGCCGCGTGGTGGACCGCACCCTGGAACGATTCGGCGCGATCGACCTGCTCCTCAACAACGCCGGCGTGGGACTCTACGGGCATTCGTGGAGCGTCCCCATGGAGGACGTCCGGCAAATCATGGAGTTGAATTTTTTCGCGCTTCTGGGCATGATTCAACTAGTGGCGCCCCACATGCGGAACCGGCACAGCGGCATGATCGTCAACGTCAGCTCCATCGGCGGCAAGATTCCGCTGCCCTGGGCCACGCTCTATAGCGCGTCGAAATACGCGGTGACGGCGCTCACCGAAGGGCTGCGCATGGAACTGCGCGCCGACGGTGTGAAGACCATGCTGGCTTGTCCCGGGTACGTCACCACCGGGTTCCAGCAACACGCGCTTGCCGGCCAGGCGCCCGACGGCGTGCTGCGCGCGCGCCGCCGCGCCATCACGGCGGAGGAATGCGCGCGCGCCATCCGCCGCGGCGTGGAACGCGGCGCCCGCACCATCATGGCGCCGCGCGCCGGCTGGATGCTGGTAGCGCTGGCGCGGATGTTCCCATCGCTGGTGGAAGCCCGCATGGCGGAAATGAACGGCAGCGCATGAATCTCCGGCTCAAACAAACGCCCGGCCTGTACGTGGTGGGGTTCATGGCCTCCGGCAAATCCACCATCGGCCGCCGCCTGGCCGCCGAACTCGGGTGGAGCTTCTTCGACACCGACGACGAAATCGAGGGCGCCGAAAAGATCAGCATCGCGTCCCTGTTCGACACTCGCGGCGAGGAAGAATTCCGGCGCATCGAATCGCTCATTATCGGCAAACACGTGAGCTGGATCGAACGCGGCCGGCCGGCGGTGCTGGCGCTGGGCGGAGGAGCGTTCACCCAGCCGGTCAATCGCGAGCTGCTGATGCGCAACGGCATCGCCATCTGGCTGGACTGCCCGCTGGAGGTGGTGAAACGCCGCGTGGTGCAGGCAGCGCACCGGCCGCTGGCGCGCGATCCGCAAAAGTTCGCCGCGCTCTACCAGGCTCGGCGCGAATGCTACGCCCTGGCCGATCTCCACGTCGCCATCGAAAGCGACGACCCGGACGTAGCCGTGAAGACCATCCTGTCTCACCCGATGCTGCAATGAGCCGCCTGCTGCGCCGTCAGGCGCTCTCCATTTTCCGCGCGGCGCTGGCGGCGGCAGACCCGGGGGACGCCGTGCTCCGCCATCTCCGAAGCCGCGACTATGCGCGCTTCCGGCACATCTACGTCATCGGCGCGGGCAAAGCCGGCGCGTCCATGGCGCTGGCCACCGAGCGTGTGTTGGGGCGCCGCATCTCGGCCGGCCTGGTGAACGTAAAATACGGCAACACGGCCAAACTGCGGCGCATCGAGCTGAACCCTTGCGGCCATCCGCTGCCCGACGAGGCGGGCGTGGCGGGCGCCATGCGGATTGCCGAAATCGCCGCGCAGGCGAGCGCCGGCGACCTGGTTCTCTGCCTGATCTCCGGCGGCGCGTCGGCCCTGCTGCCGCTGCCGGCCGCCCCCATCGCGCTGGCGGAAAAACAGGCCACCACCGGGCTCCTGCTGGCGTGCGGCGCCACCATCCACGAAATCAACACCGTGCGCAAGCACCTCTCACGCATCAAGGGCGGCCAACTGGCGCGCCTGGTGGCGCCCGCCGCGGTGGAGTCGCTGCTGCTCTCCGACGTCATCGGCGACGATCTCGACGTCATCGGCTCCGGGCCCACCGCGCCCGACGCGTCCACCTTCGCCGGCGCCCTCGCCGTCCTGGAGAAATACGGCCTGCTGGAGCGCGTGCCCACGACCGTGCGCCAGCGGTTGGACCGCGGCGTCCGCGGCGAGTTGCCGGAAACTCCCAAGCCGGGCGACCGCCTGTTCCGCGGCGTGCGCAACGTCCTGGTGGGCAACAATCGCCTGGCGCTCGATGCGGCCGCCGGGCGCGCGCGGGCGCTGGGCTTCCACACGTTGGTGCTGGCCAGCGAAATCCAGGGCGAGACGCGCGAAATCGCGCGCATGCACGCCGCCATCGCCCGCGAAATCGTGGCCGCGTCACGCCCGGTGAAGGCGCCGGCGTGCATCGTCACCGGCGGCGAGACCACCGTCACGCTGCGTGGCGACGGGCTCGGCGGGCGCAATCAGGAATTCGTGCTGGCGGCGGCGCTGGAGATCGCCGGCCTTCCCCGCGTGGTGGTGCTCAGCGCCGGCACCGATGGCAGCGACGGCCCTACCGACGCGGCGGGCGCCATCGCCGACGGCGACACGCTGCGCCGCAATCCGGCAGCGCGCCGGTATCTCGACCGCAACGACTCGTATCGTTACTTTCAGCCGCTCGGCGACCTGGTGATCACCGGCCCCACCAACACCAACGTGATGGACGTGCGAATCCTTTTGATCGGGGCGGGGAAGTGAGCTTCTGGCGCAAAGAGGTGATTCAGCCGGCGCTCGACAGCGAGACGCGGAAGCATATGGAGGAGCAGCTTGCGTGGATCGCGCGCGAGCCCGCCAACGCGCGGCCGTATCTCCACCTGGGGGAGTTTTACCGCATGGAAGGGCGCCAGGAGGAAGCGCTCGGCCTGATGTTGCATGCCGTCGCGCTGGACCCCGCTTTCGCCGCCGCACATGCCGCGCTCGCCGAGCTATACGCCGTGCGCGCCGATTACCCCGCGGCATGGCGGCACGCGCGCCTGGCGGAACGCGGCGGAGAACCGCGCGCCGTGGCGTTGCTCGAACGGCACGGCGTGCCCGAATAGCACGTGGCGCGCTTGACAATTCTTTACGTATTGCGCGCATTTCTAAGTGATCGGAATGGCTGCCGTTCACGTCAAGATAGTATGAGGATTTTTACTCTTACCGATACTCACTTGCACCCGGAGATCGATTACCACGCCTTCTGCAATTGCGCTCATGAGAACAGCGGCAATTTCTACGATTTCATCCCGCAGGAGGGCAGCCGGCTGACGGTTTCCTTTGGCGATCTGCCGCCCACCGGCGATGTGCCTTCCATCACCATCCCGTGTCTGCGGGCGCTGGTCCGCGGCCTCACGGCCGGCAGCCGCGGAGACCTGGACGGGCTGGCGCGGGAACTCAATGGCACGCTCTATTTGCTCGGCCCGCGGGACCTCTGCGCGCCTTGGTTCTGTGCGCTGGTCGATCCCGTGCGCCATGAGCTGCGCTACGTGAATGCCGGGCACGAGCCGCCATTGCTGATCCGCAATCACGGCGGAACGAATCACGGCGGCACGGTGGAGAGGCTGGAACGGACGGGCGCGGTCCTGGGGCTCTCGGCCCGCGGCCCCCATCGTCAGGAGACCACCGCCATCGAAGCCGGAGACATCCTCGCGGTTTTCAGCGAAGGAGTCAGCGACGCGCTGCCTGGCGTCCGGTTGCAGGACGTGATCCTGGAGCATTCGCAGACCGGCGCAGCGGGACTGACGGGGCGCGTCCTGGAAGAAGCGCATCGGGCGGCCAGCCGGACGTGGCCGGACGAGGACCGCACGTTCGCCGCCATGCGCGTAGTGGGCGCGTGCCAGCGGCCGCTGGCGGAGGAGTCGGCGGTGGAGAGCTTGGCCATGTGCGCGGCCTGACGGCCTGCTTTTCAGCGTTCGTTCATAAGGTGACCCTCGCTGACGGGTGCCCTCATGGCCCGGCTCGGTAAACGCTACATGGGACTCTGCGTGTTGCTTTGTGGCGCAGGCTCTTCAGCCAGGCTCTTCAGCCTGCCGCGTCGGCTCTCAAGCCGACGCATGGAGCGGGAGCCGCTACAACAGCATGTCTCGGCACGAGTGCCGAGACGGCAGCCTAAGAGGCGACTAAGAGGCTGCGGCACGAAGAGGTTGCGCAGTGTCGGTTGAAAGGCGATGAGAAATCCGGGTTGGATAGGCTAAGGCGCAACGGCGGTGCCCGGCCAGTGGTCCGTCGGACCAAATTGGTCCGAAGCCGGTTTGCCGCCGTTGAAACCAAAGGGGTTCCGGGAAGATGCGGACCAAAATGGTCTGGCCCAGAACTCCGCGGGCCGGGAAACGGGGTCTCGATGGAGCCCGCCGCGCACGCGCGAGGACTGCGGATTTTCCCCTCGCCGCGTCAGGTCTGCCGGCTGGATGGGTCGAGCTGCGGGTGCCTGAGGGGTGGCTCCCTGCAAACAGTCGGCTTACTGTTCTATGGATAGCGCCGCAAAGGCGTATGGAGCCCGATGCCGCGCGGCGCGCGCCCTACCAGACCCACGAGGCGGCCACTTCCGGTTGCGCCGGAGTATTGCCGATTACCCGCAGACGTAAGACTACCTGTAGGTTCCTATTTTCCCAGCCCGGCTTTAGATTGCGCAGTACCAGGGCAAGTTGGTCCGGGTCGGTGACCAGACGGCCGCCGGCTTCCGTGCCGAACTGCTTCACACCGGCCACTACTACCACGAAGCCGCCGGTGGAGGCGTTCCTGAGCCGGCAGATGAGCAGGTAATCTTCGTTGGCGGAGCCATCGTTGGTCACCGGAACGGACCACTCACGCTGCTTGGCGCCGGGCGCCGGCTTGTCGGCGGTGTCCACCAGGATGGAGCTGTATCCCGGCTCGAAGCGGAACTGAAAACGCCAGCTCGGCTGCAGTTCCATGGTCCAGTGATTGGTGACGGCGCCTATCAGAAACACCGGCGTTTGCCGCAAGTCGGCAAAAGAAATGGTATTTGCGAAACGCAGGCGCACGGCCTTCGAGCGGCGTGCCAACATGGCGGTCACCTGGTTGGCCGCCACCATGTCGCCAAACCCAACATATTGATCCGTCACGGGAATCAGATCGGAACCGTCCAGCTCTCTGGGAGGCACCTGCAGCGGCCGTTGCATGGGTATTGCCATCTGCGGAAGACGACTTTCGCTGAGTTTCAGCGCGCGCAGAGATGGGTGATAGACCAACGGATTCGCGACCCCCACCAACAGCGGTTCGCTCGATTGGAACACCGGCTTCCAGAATTTCGTCAGCAGGTCCGGCCCATTGAACATGCCGGTCAATCGCAGCGCACCCGCGGTCAAAACCAGGATCCCAGCAACGCCGACGGCAACAATCGCAGTCCGGCGCCGCTTGGGCGGCGCTACCACCACGGGTGGTGGTAACGGCGCCGGGGGCTCTTTTTCAACCAGTGCGGTGACGTAATGGAATTCCGGAGCGTATGCCCCGGCGGGCAGGTCGATCTTGACCGGCGAAGCCACGCCCTCCGGCGAAACGTAGAACTGAGCCAGCCTTTTGCGGACTTCGCGGGCGCCCACCCGCACGATGGTGTCCTCGCCCAATTCCGATTGCGGCTGCCGGCCGAAGACGTCGATGGCCACGTTTCGCTCTTTGAGCGCTCCCGCTTCCCCAGCCAGCGACTTCTCGCACACGTACTCCAGGAATTGTTGGCACCGTTTGCTGCCATGAAAAGCCGGACTGGCCAGAACGGCGGCCAGTTGCGTTCGCACTTCATCCGGCTTTGGCGCCTCGCGGTCCTGCGTGGGACCGGCGGAACGAGAACTCGTCTCGCCCCTGATGGTTACACCGCCCAACTCGGCCACCTCACTTGCAATTGTCGTCCTTCGCTTGGCCGAATGCAACCCGGCATGTCTGATTTTACCGCGCCACCGGCCGGGTGAGGATTCACCGTGAAACACGGTGAATTTCGCTGAGCTAAGAACTCCCCGTATGTACCCGTGATACCGCGCCTCGCTCCCAGGCTGAGCGAATCTGCGGAGTTTTTCGCTGTCTCAAAACTAAACAGTGCTCACGCCCCGAGTTTTCCCGCGTGATATAGTAACGGTCATAAACCTGTGAGGGCCTGGAGAGGAATCTGTCTTTTCGCGTTCGCGATAGCTCTGCCGGCGGTCGCCGCGGATGCGCCTGAGCAGCCCCTGCCGTTCAGCCATAAGGCCCACGCCGGCGCCATGAAACTGCCGTGCAAGATGTGCCACACCAACCCCGATCCGGGCGAGACGGAGGGTATTCCGTCCGCCGCCACCTGTATGCAGTGTCATTCGGCCATCAAGACCGACAGCCCGGCAATCCAAAAGCTCACGGCCTACTTCAAGAACAATCGTCCCATTCCATGGGTGCGGGTGTACGAAATCCCCGATTTTGTGAATTTCAGCCACCGCGCCCACATCAAAGCCGGAAACACCTGTGAAGACTGCCACGGCAAGGTGGCGGAGAGCGACCAGTTGGCCCGCGAGACCGACCTTTCCATGGGCGGCTGCATGAACTGCCACAAAACCAAAAACGCCAGCCTGGATTGCACGTTCTGCCATGACCAACGCTAGGCGCGGCGCCGGCCGTGGACGCCAGGCTACGAAGTCCCCGAATGAGCACGAGGCCTTTGGCCGCTCCCCGCTCGCATTCTCCGCGGTGAATCAACTCCTTAGCCCGGATTTCCCGGCGCCTTTCAACCGGCACTGCGCAAGCTGTCCGTGGCGCAGCCTCTCAGGCTGCCGTCTCGGCACTCGTGCCGGGACATGCTGTGGTAGCGGCGCCCGGTCCATGCGTCGGCTTGAGAGCCGACGCGGCCGGCTGAAGTGCCGGCTGAAGAGCCTGCGCCCCAAAGCAACACGCCAGGTCCCATTAGAAATGCAGGTTAGGAGCATCCCATGAGAAGACTCAGTTGTCTCTTCTATGCCGCTGCGGCTCTCGCTCAGCCGGCGCGGCCCGTCAAGCCCGTACCCCCGGCGGGCGTGGAAATCCCCGCGGCCGACCGCGCCGGGCTGCAGAGCGGCCTCGACCGCCTGCGCGCCGCCACCGCCAAACTGCAGGGCAACCCGCTCCTGCCCGATGTCCTCATCTACCAGGAGGCCGTACGCTACGCCCTCCAGTACAACGAATTCTTCAACGTCAATGAAGTTGCCAAAGCCAAAGTGCTGCTGGCGGAAGGCGAAGAGCGCGCTCAACAACTGGCAGCCGGCCAAGCGCCCTGGACGGCCGCCACCGGTCTGGTGGTGCGCGGCTATATCTCCAAGATAGACAAGAGCGTGCAGCCGTACGGGCTGGTGGCGCCGGCGTCGTTCACCCCCAATATGCCGCACCGCTGGCGCCTGGATACCTGGTTTCACGGACGCACCGAGAACCTCAGCGAGATCAATTTCCTGGCCGACCGCGAGCGCAATCCGGGCGAGTTCACCCCCCGCGACACCATCGTGCTGCACCTCTACGGCCGCTTCTGCAACGCCAGCAAACTGGCCGGCGAGGTGGACTTCTTCGAGGCCCTGGACGATGTCAAGCGCCACTACCAGATCGACGACAACCGCATTCTGATTCGCGGCTTCAGCATGGGCGGCGCTTCCGCCTGGCACATCGGCACGCACTTCGCCGGGTTGTGGGCCGCGGTGGCGCCGGGCGCCGGCTTCAGCGAATCGCCGCAGTTCCTGCACCTCACGCTCGACGGCCCCAATGCCCCGCCCGCATGGGAGCAGACGCTGTACCACCTCTACGACGTCACCGATTACGCCGGCAACCTGTTCAACACGTCCACCGTCGCCTACAACGGTGAAATCGACCCGCAAAAGCAGGCCGCCGACCTGATGGAGAAGTCCATGGCCGAAGAGGGAATGCAGTTGCTGCGCATCGTCGGCCCGAACACCGCGCACCGCTACCATCCCGAGTCGAAAATCGAAATCGAGCGCCTCCTGGATGCCCTCGCCGAGCGCGGCCGCGACCCCTATCCGCGCCAGGTTCGCTTCACCACCTGGACCCTGGCCTACAACCGGATGAACTGGGTGACCATCGACGGCATGGCCAAGCACTGGGAGCGCGCGCGCCTGAATGCCTCGATCCAGGGCGCCTCGGCTGCGGCGGTGGAGACATCCAACGTCACCGCGTTCACGTTGCAGATGGGGCCGGGCGGGTGCCCGCTCGAGCTCGCCGGCAAACCGGTGGTCACCATCGATGGACAGAAGCTCGCCGCGCCCACGCCCCTGTCGGACCGCTCCTGGACCGCGCACTTCCGCAAGACGGGCAGCCAGTGGACCGTGGCGGATTCCGCGGTGGCGCCGGGCCTCCACAAGGTCCACGGCCTGCAGGGTCCGGTGGACGATGCTTTCCTCGATAGCTTCGTCTTCGTGACGCCCACCGGGGCGCCGATGGTCCCCGGCCTGGCGAGTTGGGTGGCCGGCGAACAGAAGCACGCCATCGCGGAATGGCGCCGCCAGTTCCGCGGCGAAGCGCAGGTGCGCGAGGATGGCGCCGTGACCGATGCCGACATCGCCGCCAGCAACCTGGTCCTCTGGGGCGACCCCGGCAGCAACAAGCTGCTGGCGCGCATCGCCGATAAGCTGCCGGTGCACTGGACGGCCGATGGATTCACGCTCGGCGGCCGGCACTATCCCGCCACCGACGTGCCCATCCTGGTGTATCCCAATCCGCTGAACCCCAGGAAGTACGTGGTGCTCAACAGCGGATTCACCTTCCGCGAGTATGACAACTTGAACAACGCGCGGCAGATCCCGAAGCTGCCGGATTGGGCGGTGGCGGACACCACCACGCCGCCCGACGACCGCTACCCCGGCAAGGTCGTGCTGGCCGGATTCTTTAATGAAGACTGGATGTTTTGATCCGCAGGATCGGGAAACCCTACAGGTATCGTCCCCTGCTGCTGGAAACGCTGGTGGACCCGCAACCCTTTCGCGGGACCTGCTACCGGGCTGCCAACCGGACCAAGGTTGGGCAAACCGCCGGGCGCGGCCGCATGGACCCCCGAGTGCGAAACCACGGTCAAGCGATCGAAGAAATCCACGTCTATCCGCTCATCCGTCATGCCAAAGAACGCCTATGCGACGAACCTGCCCGGTAAACAAATAGCTTTTGCTTCTCCCCGCTCTCCGCCACCTCTGCGACCCAACCCCGGAGAAGACGTGTCCGCCTCCGCAGTGCCGGCGATTTCCCCTCATTGTTCTCCGCGCCCTCCGCCACCTCTGCGACCCAACCCCGGGGAAGACGTGTCCGCCTCCGCAGTGCCGGCGATTTCCCCTCAATGTTCTCCGCGCTCTCCGCCACCTCTGCGACCCAACCCCGGGGAAGACGTGTCCGCCTCTGCAGTGCCGGCGATTTCTCCTCATTCTTCTCCGCGTCTCTGCGTCTCTGCGGTGAATTCCCGTCAATAAGCCATCACTTGCATGCCCGCGTCGACGAACAGGATGTTGCCGGTGACGCCGCGGCCCAGGTCGCTCGCCAGGAAGACGGCGGCGTCGGCCACTTCTGCCGGGTCGGTGTTGCGGCGCAGCGGAGCGCGTTCCGGCACGGTATCGAGGATGCTCGCAAAATCTTTAACGGCGCGCGCCGAGGCGGTCTTAATGGGGCCGGCGGAAATGGCGTTCACGCGGATGTTGCGCGGCCCCAGATCGCTCGCCAGGTAGCGCATGGCGGCCTCCAGCGAGGCTTTGGCGACGCCCATCACGTTGTAATTGGGCATCACGCGCGTGGAGCCCAGGTACGTCAGGGTGGCCAGCGAGCCGCCTTCGGTCATGGCCGGCGCGGCGGCGCGGGCCACCGCCACCAGGGAATACGCGCTCACGTCCTGCGCCAGCAGGAAGCCGGTCCGTCCGGTTTCGAGGAACGGACGCGTCAGGTCTTCGCGGTTGGCGAAGGCCAGGCTGTGCATCACCGCGTGGAGCGGGCGGCCGAGCGCTTGCAAGGATGCGGTGAGGTCCGCCAGTTCTTCGTCCTTGGTGACGTCGCAGGGCAGAATCGCGGCCACATTCAGCCCTTTGGACAGATCGGCAATGGCTTCTTTCTGGCGATCCCCCAGGTACGTCAGCACCAGCGTCGCACCTTCGCGCGCGTAGGCTTGCGCCACGGCGTATGCCAGGCTCCAACGATTGGCGATCCCCAGGACCAGGGCCAGTTTGCCCTCCAGTAAATTGGACATGTTTTTGCATTGTACACTGGCATTGCAGGCACAGGCTGAGGCGTGCGCCCTACATGGACCTCAATACCCCACTCACCTACGTCAAAGGAATCGGCCCGGCGCGCGCCGCCATGCTGGAAACCAAGGGTCTGGCTACCGTCGAAGACCTGCTGGCCTACGTGCCGTTCCGCTACGAAGACCGCAGCAACATGAAGACCGTGGGCCAGCTTGCGCCCGGCGAAATGGCCACCGTGATCGCCGAAGTGCGCTCCGTAAAGCTCTCCGGCTTCAAACGGCGCAGCCTGGGGATGTTCGAGGCGCGCTTCACCGACGCCTCGCGCGCCACCCTGCTGGGCAAGTGGTTCCACGGCGATTACCTCACCAAGGTGCTGGCCGAAGGCATGAAGGTGGCGCTTTACGGCAAGGTGGAATTCGACACCTACTCCGGCGAGATCGCCATGTTGCACCCGGAGTTCGAAATTCTGGCGGGCGACGACGACGATGGCGAAAGCTCCCTGCACGTGGGCCGCGTAGTGCCCATCTACGAGGCGGTGGGGAAGCTGACCACGCGCTTGCTGCGCACCGTCACGCATCGCGTGCTCGAAGCCCTCGCCCCGGAAGAAGATTGCCTGCCCGAGCACATTCGCCGCCAGCTCAAGATGCCGGACCGCTGGACGGCCCTGCGCGAGACCCACTTTCCGCCGCCCGAATCGGACCTGCGCCTGCTGAATGCTTTCCGGTCGCCCGGCCAGTTCCGCCTGATCTTCGAGGAGTTTTTCTGGCTGGAGTGCGGGGTGGCGCTGAAGCGCGGCAAAGCGCGCACGCTGCCGGGCATCGCGTTCGAGCTGAACGACCGCGTGCGCGCTCAAGTGAAGGCCATGCTGCCCTTCAAGCCCACCGAAGCGCAGAAGCGCGTCCTCGGGGAAATTGCCGGCGACATGAAAGAGCCGCGGCCCATGAACCGCCTGCTGCAGGGCGACGTGGGCAGCGGCAAAACCATCGTGGCGGCCGAAGCCGCGGTCATCGCCATCGAAAACGGCTACCAGGTGGCGGTGCTTGCGCCTACCGAAATCCTGGCCACGCAGCACGGGCTCTATTTCAAGCAGATCCTCTCGAAACTGGGCTACGTCACCGCGCTGCTCACCGGATCGTTCACCGCGCGGGAGAAGGCGCAGCTCAAGAAACTGGTCGCCGAGGGGCTGGTGCAGGTGGCGATCGGCACCCACGCGCTGCTGGAAAAGGACGTCGAGTTCCACAAACTGGGGCTCGCCATCATCGACGAGCAGCACCGCTTCGGCGTGCTGCAGCGCCTCGGGCTGGTACAGAAGGGCGTGCACCCCGACGTGTTGGTGATGACCGCCACGCCCATTCCGCGGACCCTGGCGATGACGCTCTATGGCGACCTGGACGTCTCCGTGATCGACCAGTTGCCGCCCGGCCGCAAGCCCATTCAGACCAAACACTACACCGCCGATGGCGTGGAGCAGGCCTACAGCTTCGTGAAGAGCCAGATCGACGAAGGGCGCCAGGCGTACGTGGTCTACCCGGTGATCGAGGAGTCGGAAACGCAGGCCATGAAGGCGGCGCAGAAAATGCACGAGCACCTCTCGCGCGAGGTCTTCCCCACGCTTGCGGTGGGCCTGATGCACGGCAGACTGGCCGCCGCCGAGAAGGAAGCCGTGATGCAGCGCTTCAAAGCGGGCGAAGTGCAGATACTGGTATCGACCACGGTGATCGAAGTGGGGGTCGACGTGCCCAACGCCACGGTGATACTGGTGGAGCAGGCCGAGCGCTTCGGGTTGGCGCAATTGCACCAGCTTCGCGGCCGCGTGGGCCGCGGCGCGGCGCAGAGCTACTGCCTGCTGGTGACGGAAAAAATGAACGACGCCGCGCGCCATCGCATACGCACCCTGGTGGAATCGACCGACGGCTTCTACATCTCCGAGATGGACCTCAAGCTGCGCGGCCCGGGCGAATTCTTCGGCACCAAGCAGGCCGGGCTGCCCTCGCTGCGCGTGGCCAACATCCTGCGCGACGCCGAGATTCTGGAAATCGCGCGCCGCGAGGCGGTGGACTTCATCGCGCGGCCGCCCTCGGAAGATGCGCTACGGCGCGCCGTGGCCTACATCCGCGATCATTGGCAGCGGCGCTACGGGCTGGTGACCGTCTGATGCGCGTGATCGCCGGAGAGTTCCGTTCGCGCAGGCTGAAGAGCATCCCGGGCGATGCCACCCGGCCTACGCCAGACCGCCTGCGTGAAACGCTGTTCGATATCCTGGGGCCGCGCGTCGCGGGCGTCACGTTCCTGGATGCCTACGCCGGTACCGGAGCGGTGGGGATCGAAGCGCTCAGCCGCGGGGCGCGGCACGCCATCTTTCTGGAGAAAGACCGCGTCGCCATCGAGACCATCCGCGAGAACCTGGCGTCACTCCAAGCGGAGCGGCGCGCCACCGTGGTGAAGGGCGCGGTGCTGCTGACGTTGGCACGGTCGGTGGCGGAGATTGTGTTTCTCGATCCGCCTTATGGCCTGGAGCGCGAGTACCCCGCGGCGCTGGAGTTACTGGCGGAAACGCCGCCGGCGCTGACGGTGGTGCAGCATTCGGTGCGCCTGGCGCTGGCCGATTCGTACGGCGCTCTGCGGCGCACGCGATTGCTCCGGCAGGGCGATAACGCGCTCAGTTTCTTCGAAGGGCTTGACTCAAAAGCCTTATGAATCACCCTCACTTCACCAGCTTCACCTCTTCCTTATCCGTCAGCACATCGAGATTGAGATTCAGCAGGATGCGCTCGGGTTGTCCGGGGAGGGTCTCCTTGAAGTCGACCTCCGAATTGCCGCGGATTTGCCGCAGCGCCGAGGCGAATCTTCTTTTGCGGGAACTCGGCGAAGACGGGGACCACCATCTTGAACTCCGGCGAAACGCCACTTTGCGTAAGCTTTCCGGCGAGCAACCGTTTGCCGTCTTTTTGGGGCGTGAGGGAATATTCCAGGCGATAGCTGGGAATGTCCGTGCCGTAGACCCAGTCGTTGAAAAACCAATCCATGCGATGGTTGCCATCCAGGTCCATGCCCGGTTTCATATGTTTCTCCACAAGCGATTTGAAATCTTCGGTGGATACCGCCCGGTTGGTGAATTGCCTGACGAAATCCTGCATCATGGTGCGAAAATCGGCATCGCCGGTGTGCGGGTCCCACATCAGCGAGCGCAACATATTCAGAACATATCCGCCCTTGACCGGATGGTAGAACAGCAGCGCTTCGGCCATGCTTTGCAGAACGTTCACCAGGTAATCGTGGCGGAGGACATGGGCCAGTTCGTGCGCCAACAGCGCCCGGACCTGACTGATCGGCAAGCCGGTCAAGGCTTCGACGGGCATCAGAACGACGGGCCGCAGCCACCCGACCACGGCCGGCACGGTAGTCCTCGATGAGGCCAGCAAGCTCACCGGCGCGGAAACCCGCATCCGCACCATCAGTTCCTGGAGGGCCCGCTGCCATTCGGGCGAAACCGTCGTGGCGGCCGACCGCCTGAGCCGAGCCGCGAGCCGCCAGCCTAAGGCGATCCGCACGGAGAACACGACAACTCCCGCCACCCACGCTACGACGAGCCACGGCAGCACTCGATCCAAGGCCGCGCCCCCAGCCACTGGCCAGGCCGGCCGCGGTATCGCCGGGGCGTCGAGACTCCCCAACGCCAGGAACGTCACCAGCGGCGCCGCAGTCATTACGGCCAGGGCCGCGCACGAGAGCGCGTACCGTCCGCGAGCAGCGAACCGCGGTCCGGCAATCGCCCGCACCGCCGCCAAGAGAATCGCGATCACCGATCCCTGCCATAGAAAATGCACCAGCGTCCAGCCGGCGCGCGTCACCCAAGGCTGTTGGAACATCAGATCCACGGCGCTCATTGGGGTCCCTTCTTCTTCTCAAGATCCTGCAATATGCGCTGGATCTCGGCCAATTCGTCTTCAGAAGCCGGCTGCGCTGCGAGCGCCCCCAGGAGGAGGTCCTTGGCCGAGCCCGCGAAACAACGCCGCAGGAGATCGCCGGCAACTTGTTGCCGGGTTTGCTCTTTGGGTTCGCGCGCGCGGTAGATGTGAGATCGGGAACGCCCATCGCGAACCAGCAGACCTTTTTCGGTCATGACCTGCATCTGCTTGAGGGTGGTGGTGTAGCCGCTTTTCTTGCCGAGCGCCTGGTGGACCGCACGGACGGTGCTGGGGCCAAGCCGCCACAGCGCTCCGAGGATGTCCAATTCGGCATCGGTCGGCAGCATGGAATGAGCGTAGTACGATTTTGATCGTATGTCAAGACAGAGTCGATGCTCCAAGGTTTACCGCGCGCTAATCTAATACTTCGCCAGAAAGGATTCCACGCTGGATTCCGGCGGCCCGATGGCCGTCTCCAATTCCGGCCGGCGGCAAGGTCGCGGTCTGTTGGGGAGCGGCGGATCTGCCGGAAACGCCGATCCTTTGTTACTTGCCTGGTTTTTGCGCATCCTGGATTTTGAGATGCTGGCGCAAGGCATATTTGGAGTTGGCTAGGGAGACAATTTGAACTCGCTCGAATTCAGCCTGGTGCTTGTTCTGTTTGGTGCGGCGGCCGGCTTTCTGGGCGCTTTGACCGGACTCGGTGGAGGTGTGGTCATCACGCCGGTGCTGACGCTGCTGTTCGGCGTCGATATCCGTTACGCCATCGGCGCCACCCTGGTTTCGGTAATCGCCACGTCGTCCGGAGCGGCGTCGGCATTTTTGAAGGAAGGCTTTTCCAACATACGGATCGGGATGTTTCTGGAGATCGCCACTACTCTGGGCGCCATTACAGGAGCCTTTTTGGCGACCAGGACTCCCACCTCGGCCCTGGGCGTGATCCTCGGCCTGGTGCTGCTCTACTCGGCTTTCCTTTCCACCCGGCCCAAGCCCGAGGTGCACGCGGACGGTCCCCCGGATCCGCTGGCCACGCGGTTGAAGCTGGATTCCACCTATCCCACGCCTCAGGGCTGGCAACCGTACCGGGTGCAGCACGTCAAGGCCGGATTCGGCCTGATGTTCGGAGCTGGGGCGATGTCCGGCCTTTTGGGAATCGGATCCGGCGCGCTCAAAGTGCTGGCCATGGATCATGCCATGCGCATTCCCTTCAAAGTCTCCACCAGCACCAGCAATTTCATGATTGGGGTGACGGCCGCGGCCAGCGCCGGAGTCTATTTGCACCGCGGTTACATCGACCCGGCGCTGGCGATGCCGGTGATGCTGGGAGTTTCCGGCGGTTCGCTTTTGGGCGCGCGCCATCTTTCGGGCGCCAACACTGGCGTTCTGCGAATCGTCTTTGGAGTGGTGGTGGGAGTTCTGGCGGTGGAAATGATTTACAACGGACTGGCGGGGAAGATTTGAACCATGCCACGAAGTGACGAACAGGTGGACCGCATCATGGGCGTTTTGCTGCGCGCCGGAGTGATCACGGCGGCGTCCGTGGTGCTTTCCGGAGGCGCCTGGTACCTTGCCCGGTTCGGCAGGCAGACTCCGGATTACCGGACGTTTCATGGCGAGCCCGAGGCTCTGCGGAGCGTGACGGGGGTCTGGAAGGGAGTTATCGGCCTGCACCCGCGAAGCTGGATTCAGTTCGGATTGCTATTGCTGATCGCCACGCCGATCGCCCGCGTGGCATTCTCCGTAGCGGCATTTGCAATCCAGCGCGACCGCTTGTATCTGGGGATCACGCTTGTCGTTCTTACCGTCCTGATCTGGAGCTTGTCCGGATTGGGATACGCGCCGCGCTAGCCTCGCGCCATTCTTACGCGGAATTGGGCCACGATCTCGCCGGAGCGGTGATTTGCAGCCTCCCGGAATCGCGAGCCGTTATTCCGCTCCGTGGCCCACCGTTAGAGCGCCGCGGTGTGTTTTCATGAAAGATACCACCATGAACGGAGCGGAATGTCTCTTGCGGACCCTGCTGGCCAACGGCGTGGACACGTGCTTCATGAACCCGGGCACATCCGAAATGCAGTTCGTGGCTGCGCTCGATCGCGTGCCGGAGATGCGCGCCGTGCTGTGTCTTTTCGAAGGAGTCTGTGCCGGCGCGGCGGACGGTTATGCGCGCATGACCGGGCGGCCGGCGGCCACGCTGCTGCATCTCGGGCCGGGGCTGGCCAACGGTCTCGCCAATTTCCATAACGCTCGCAAGGCACGCTCGCCGGTGCTGAGCATCGTGGGCCAGCACAGCACGCAACACTTGCTACACGATGCGCCGCTGACGGCCGACATCGAGGCCTTGGCACGCCCCGTTTCGGGCTATGTGCGCACCGTGGAACGAGCCGGGGATATCGGCAAGGAGGCGTCCGCTGCCGTCGAGGCGGCGCGCACCGCACCCGGACAAGTGGCTACCCTGATTGTGCCGGCGGACTTTTCCTGGAGCGATGCCGGCGAGCCTGGGTCCGCCTTGCCGCACCTCCCGGCGCCGTGTCCGCAAGCCGGGCGCATTCAGCAGGCGGCAGCGGTTCTGCGATCCGGGGAGCCCGCGGGGTTGCTGCTGGGCGGCAGCGCGCTGCTGCCGGAGGGGTTCGAGCCGGCGGCCCAACTGGCGGCGGCGACCGGCGTCCGGGTCTTGGGCAACCGCAACGGAGCGCGATACGGATGCGGCGGGGGCCGCGTGACGCCGCCGCGGTTGCCGTACTTCCCGGAGGCCGCCGAGGCGGCGCTGGCGGGGCTGAAGCATTTGATCCTGGTGGAATGCCGGCCGCCGATTTCGTTCTTTGGATATCCGGGCCGCCGCAGCGAACTTGCGCCGCCGGACTGCGCGATGCACGTCTTGGCCTCCGCTGAAGAGGACGGAGCCGCCGCGCTGCGAGCGCTGGCCCGCGAATGGGGTGTGGCCTCGGCGCCGCTGGCGTTGCAAGCGCCCAAGCCGGATTGGCCGCAGAGCGAGGCACTGACTCCCGACGCCATCGGACGGGTGCTGGCGCACCTGCTGCCGGAAGGCGCGATTATCTCCGACGAAACGGTTTCCTCCGGGGAAGCGATCTTACGGCATCTCGCGCCGGCGGCGGCGCATGACCTGCTGCCGGTCGCGGGCGGTTCCATCGGACAAGGTTTGCCGGTGGCCGTGGGCGCAGCAGTGGCTTGTCCGGATCGCAAGGTGATTGCGCTCGAAGCCGATGGCAGCGCCATGTATACCCTGCAATCGCTCTGGACCATGGCGCGCGAGCGGCTGGACGTCACTACCGTGATCCTGGCGAACCGGCGCTACCGCATCCTTGAGATCGAGATGCGCCGGACTGGCGGCGGTGCGGTAGGGCCGCGCGCCGGCGAGATGATCGACCTGACCCGCCCGGAGCCGGACTGGGTCAAACTGGCCGGGGGTTTCGGAGTCCCGGCCGTGCGCGTTACCACGGCCGGCGAATTCATCCGCGAATTCGGCGCCGCCGTGGGCCAACCTGGCCCCCGGCTGATCGAAGCGGTGCTCGACGTGTCCGGCCCGTCGTAGCCGGGGTAACGCCAGTCCGCGCCCGAGCCGGACTGGGTCAAACTGGCCGGGGGTTTCGGAGTCCCGGCGGTCCGCGTT
>Ga0182030_10001503_pt1 | contig 48144 bp, 38 predicted proteins | sample 812S3MmetaG_FD_121299 | JGI IMG/M metagenome (GOLD analysis project Ga0182030, IMG submission 121299) | Permafrost microbial communities from Stordalen Mire, Sweden - 812S3M metaG (Illumina Assembly) | ecosystem: Environmental > Terrestrial > Soil > Wetlands > Permafrost | place: Sweden... | reverse complement strand
GCGCTTGGCGGCGGCCACCCAGGCGTTGCCGGGGCCGACGATCTTGGCGACGGGAGCGATGGTCTTGGTGCCATAGGCGAGGGCGGCCACGGCCTGCGCCCCGCCGACGCGGTAGATTTCGGTAATGCCGGAGCGTTTGGCGGCGGCCAGCACCAGCGGCTCGACATGGCCGTCCGGGGTCGGCACGACCATGACGATGCGGGGGACGGCAGCGACCTTCGCCGGCGCGACATTCATCAGCACCGATGAGGGATAGGCCGCCGTGCCGCCTGGAACATAGAGCCCGACCGACTCGATCGGCGTCCAGCGCCAACCGAGTTCGACGCCGGCGTCGTCGGTGAAGCGCAGGTCGCGCGGGCGCTGGCGCTCGTGAAAGACGGTGATGCGCTCCAACGCGAGATCGAGCGCGGCGAGTTGCTCGCGCGAGCATTTGGCCTCCGCCGCGGCGATCTCGGCGGCGGAAACGGCGATGCCGGTCTTGGCGAGATCGATCCGGTCGAACTGGCGCGAGTAGTCGATCAGCGCCTCATCGCCGCGGGCGATGACGTCCTCGATGATCTTGCGGACGGTCGCATCCACGTCCGGCGAGGATTCGCGCTTCATCGACAGAAGCGCCGTGAACCGATCCCCGAAGTCGGGCGCCGACGCATCCAAACGCAAAGTCATGTCCATCTCCAGCTGGAAGTTCCAGCTGTCATGACCCTGCGCCGCCGCCTTCGTCAAGTTTATGCGTCGGGCATGATGAAACCGGCCAACGTGGACCGAGGTCGCAAAGCTGCGCCTCGATGCAGTCGACGTTCAACAAAATCGTCGCGCCGCCGGCGAATATCAGCCGGATGCGCCCCTCGGGCGGCGGCGCTCCCGGCTCGAAGACGACCGCCAGAAGCTCCAACACGCCATCGGGATGCTCGCGCGCGACGCCAGCGTAGCGCACGCCGCGCACCGCCTCGAAATGCAGTCCCGCGCGGCAGCGCTCCAGACGGCCCTGCGCCTGCAAGGCCCAGTCGAAACGCGAGGCGATCAGCGCGAAACGTCGCTCTTTCGGCAAATAGGCGAGATCGCCGACCCGCAACAGCGCATCCTGAAGATGCGCCGAAATCAGCGCGAGATCCTCGGCGTCAAGCGCGTGCAGGCGCAGATGCGGCGTATCGGCAGTGTTGGACGGAACCATGGGTAAGCCTCCTCGCCTACCATCTGGCGACTGCAACGCTCCCGCGCAACCCGTTTGGCTCTTGCATCTTTGGCTCTTGCATCGACGCGCCGAAAAGAAGCATGTTGAGCGCGCGGCGCGACGAGCGCGGAGGGAAGGCGATGCACGGCGATGCGAAATTTTGGGCGGTCTTCGTGGCGATGTGGATCGGTTTCGTTCTGGCGGTGGTGAACATCGCCATGAAGATCGACTTGTTTATGCGGCTGTCGGGCTAGTCTTTAGCGTGTCGCTCAGGCATTGCTTGCCGCCGGCGCTTGCTGCAACCTGCCGCTGTGTTCCCCGAATCGAAGGCGCCTCTCACTTATGTCCCCGTGGACAATCGCACAGGATCAGGCGCTCAAAGCCGTCGCGCAGTGGCTCGCGGCCCCAGACAGCCCGCAACTGTTTCGGCTGTTCGGCTATGCCGGAACCGGTAAATCGACGCTGGCGCGTCATCTGGCGGAGCATGTCGAGGGCCTCGTCGTGTTCGCCGCCTTCACCGGCAAAGCGGCGCTGGTGATGCGCTCCAAGGGCTGTGTCGACGCGCGCACCATTCATAGCCTGATTTATCGCGCCACCGACACCGAAACCGAGGAGCCGAGCTTCGAACTCAACGACGACAGCGACGCCGCGCGCGCAAAGCTCATCGTGATCGACGAATGTTCGATGGTCGACGAGGAGCTTGGCCGCGATCTTCTGTCTTTTGGCCGCAAGGTGCTGGTGCTCGGCGATCCGGCGCAATTGCCGCCGGTCAAGGGCGGCGGCTTCTTCACCGAAGCCGAGCCGGACGTCATGCTGACCGAGGTTCATCGCCAGGCGGCCGACAATCCGATCATTCGCCTGTCCATGGCGATTCGCGAAGGCGGGCGGATCGCGCGTGGAATCTATGGCGAGAGCCGCGTCGTCGGACGGGACGGACTGGACCCTACGCTGGTCACCGGCGCCGATCAGGTGCTGGTCGGCATGAACAAGACGCGCCGCGCCTATAACAAGCGATTGCGCGAATTGCGCGGCTTTTCGGGCGGTCTCCCGCAATCGGGCGAAAAGCTGGTGTGCCTGCGCAACAATCGCAAGAAAGGACTGCTCAACGGCGCGCTGTTCACGGTCAAAAGTTCGGGCGTGCTGCGGAGCCGTAAGGTGCGGATGCTGGTGATCCCCGAAGAGAGCGACGGCAAGATTCAGCGCGTCGGCGTGATCCCGCAGTTTTTCGACGGTTCCGAGGGGGAGATACCCTTTGCGCTGCGCAAGGATTCCGACGAGTTCGATTACGGCTACGCCCTCACCGTGCATAAGGCGCAGGGGTCGCAGTGGGACGATGTGGTGCTGTTCGACGAATCCTTCGCCTTTCGCGAACATCGCGTGCGATGGCTCTACACCGGCGTGACGCGCGCCGCGCGGCGGCTGACGCTGGTCATGTGAGACGCATTCCCCATGCTGCGCGCCCGGTGTTGAGCGCTCTTAATGCGACCAGGCGTTAATCGCGTCGGCGAACACCCGCTCGCCGGAGGCGCCTTTCTCGATATTTATTGTCGCCAGACGGCCGTCGGTCAGTTGCATAGGCAGATCGATCACCGCCGGAGTGCGCAAGAGCGCGAGATTGTGCGCTTCGCTGTCGCCGCGCATGAGCCCGATCAGAAAATTATTCTCGGTGATCGGCACCTGGATGCCGACGACTTTCTCGCCCGATTGCGCGTCCGGCCGCCGGATGCGCAGAACGTCTATCGCCTTGACGCCCTTCAATTCGCTGCCCGGCGCGAGTTTGAACGCAATGTTTATCGTGTGCGACGCCGAAAAGGCCGCATCGTGGTTCTTTTGGATGACCAGCGTCACTTTGGTCTTGGCGTCGGGGAATTCGATATCGCCGCGAATCGCCGATTTCAGCGGCTCGCCTTCGTCGCCGCCAACATTTTCGAGGCGCCAGACAACCGTGCCGTTATAAGTATGCTCGACCTTGTCGGGGTGTTGCAGAGTCGCGACCACCAGCTGCGCTTTTTGGGCGATCGGCACCGTCGGCCCGCCGCCGCCTCCATGGTCGTCGTCGCCGACTCGATCGGAGAATTTGCCCCGCTCCACGGCGCCGCCGGCGCCGTCCTCCGGTTTTAGCTTGGCGAGATCCTCGGGACGCTCGCGAAAATGCAGCGCCGCCAGCGCGACGGCGCCGACCAGAACGACAAGGATCGCGACGATGCCGATAATGCGGCGGCTTCCGCTCGACGCCTCCGGCAGCGGCGGCAGCGGCGCGGCGGGTCGCTGCTGTTCGCGCGCCGGCGCCGATTCGTTCCTGGGCTCGTTCTTCCGTTCGGGCGGCGAGACGGGCGGGACCGCTTGCGCTGTCGGCGCCGTGGGTTTGCCCGCGGCCTCGGTCTCCAGCCGCGCGATGGCTTCGTCGAGCGCCCGCCCCTCGGTTTGGATGACCTGCTCCGCTACGGGAGGCTGGATCGCCCGCAACTGATTGAACAAGGCCCTGCGGGCGAGTTCGTAGACCGCCTGACGACTCTGAGGAGTCGAGTCCGCGAGCGGGCCTATCTTGCGCGCCAGTAGCGAATAATAATCAGCCATGCCTTGCTAACACCATGTCTTGCCACGCCATTTTGCGCGCCTGTCGTCAACCTAGAGCGGCTCTGCTTGCGGCTTCATTCTCGCATCGTCAATCCTGAAACGGATTGTGGACGAGGATGGTGTCGTCGCGTTCCGGGCTGGTTGACAGCAGCGCCACCGGAGCTTCTATCAGTTCCTCGATCCGTCGAACATATTTGATCGCTTGCGCGGGAAGATCGACCCAGGATCTCGCGCCTCCGGTCGAACCCTTCCAGCCCTCGATCGACTCATAGACCGGCTGGACGCGCGCCTGAGCGGATTGCGACGCCGGAAGGCGGTCGACTCGGAAGCCATCGAGAAGGTAATGCGTGCAAATCTTGATTTCCTCGAAACCGTCGAGAATATCAAGCTTTGTCAGCGCAACGCCATTGATTCCCGATGTTTTGATCGCCTGTCTCGTCAACACTGCGTCAAACCAGCCGCAGCGCCGCCGGCGGCCGGTGTTGGTGCCGAACTCGCGCCCGCGATCGCCGATCAACTGGCCGATCGAATCGTGCAATTCGCTGGGAAACGGGCCGCCGCCGACGCGGGTCGTGTAGGCCTTGGCGATGCCGAGCACATAGCCGATCGCGCCGGGTCCAAGTCCCGAGCCGCTGGCCGCGCACGCGGCGACCGTATTAGAGGAGGTGACATAAGGATAGGTGCCGTGATCAACGTCGAGCAGCACGCCCTGCGCGCCTTCGAAAAGGATGCGTTTGCCGGCGCGGCGTTCGTTATCCAGCAGCTCCCAGACCACATCCATGAACGGCAGAATGCGCGGCGCGACGCCGAGCAATTCGTCCCGCAGCGTCGCGGGAGCGATTTCGGCAAGGCCGAGACCGCGCCGCAGCGGGTTGTGATGGGCGAGCACGCGCGCGATCTTGTCGTCAAGCGCATCGGGCTCGGCGAGGTCCATCAAACGTATCGAGCGGCGCCCGACCTTGTCTTCATAGGCGGGTCCAATACCGCGCTTGGTCGTGCCGATTTTGACGCCCTCGCCCGACGAATCCTCGCGATGCGCGTCGAGCTCCCGATGCAGCGAGAGAATCAGCGGCGCGTTTTCGGCGATCTTGAGATTGACCGGGGAAATCGCGACGCCCTGTTCGCGCAGGCGATCGATCTCGCCCATAAGAAAATGCGGGTCGACGACGACGCCATTGCCGATGACCGACAATTTCCCCGGCCGGACGATGCCAGAGGGCAGCAGCGCCAGCTTATAGGTCTTGCCGTCGACGACAAGCGTGTGCCCGGCGTTGTGTCCGCCCTGAAACCGCACCACGACGTCGGCCTCAAGCGAGAGCCAATCGACGATCTTGCCCTTGCCCTCGTCGCCCCATTGGGCGCCGACCACCGCCACATTCGCCATGGCCTTTTTGTCTTTTCCGTTAGCGCGCCATCTGGTCCGGCGGCGGCCGGACGGGCGCGAGGACTCTTATTTCGCGCGGCGGGAGACTGACCCCATGGCGCGACGAAACCGAACCCATTCGCCAAAAAAAAAGCCCCGGCGGGTAACGCCGGGGCTCGTTACGACAATCCCTTAGCGCATGGCGCCCAAGCGGTAAAGACCGGCTTGCGCTTTTGCCCGGCGTGAGCGAAGCGGCGCCGCGCGACGATCGGCCCGCGACAAATCAATCCGCGAAGCATTGCGTGGTCATTCGATGACCAGCGGCGCTGTTTCAGCTTGAGAACATTGCCCAAACCACAACAGAGACTGAGAATTTTGAAGAAAGAACATGATTAAGTTCGGATTCATCTTGGCTTTTGGTAGCCGCTCGCATCCTGCGACATTTGGTCACGCTACGGATCGCCATAATCCGCCTTCATTCCTGTTGTGTTCTGTTAATGTCCGCATGTCGCGGAGCGATGTAAATGACACAGGCCGAATATTGGGCCTTCTTCGGGTTCCTTCGATTGACTTTTTTTAAATGCGACTTGCGCCGCGGGGCGGATTATCGCATTATTAAGCAATGGGCTGCGGCTATTCCAGATGTCCTTCTGCTGAGCCTATGTGTAAGAATTGTAAGGATATCCTGGAGAAATACCAAATGGCAGTTCAGCGTTCCTCGGGCGAAATCATCAAGATGGTCGCCTGGCTTGTCGGTGCGATTGTTGTGGTTGGCAGTCTGATTCATTTCGCCCCCATCATCTCGCACGGCGGCTGAGCCAGGCCGGCGCGAGCCTCGGCTTCCCTGGCGCCGTCCGGGGGAAGTTAGAAGGCATGATGGACAGTTGCGCCTTTCCAGGCGTCGCCCGACTGTCGTTTGCGTCAGCCCTCTGAGTTTCGAATAATCTCAATGCCGCTCCTCGATCCGCAGGCGCGCCTCTTTCGGGGCGAGGGCGGCGTTTCGATGGGCGGTATGTCTTTTTGGCCTTGCGGTTCATTCCCGGTGATAGGGATGTCCCGAGGCGATGGTCATCGCGCGGTAGATTTGCTCCGCCGCCAGAACACGCACAATCTGATGCGGCAGCGTCATGGCGCCAAAGCAAAACACCGCGCCCGCGCGCCCGCGCAAGCGAGGATCGAGCCCTTGGGCGCCGCCAATCACGAACCATAAAGACTTGCGTCCGGCGTCCCGTTCGCGCGTGATAAATCGCGCGAAATCTGGGCTACTGGCGGCGGTTCCGCGCTCGTCGAACGCCGCTAACGCCGCCTCTGCGGGCAGCGCTGCGAGCAGCGCATCGCCTTCCGCGGCGATTCGCGCCGGGATGTTGCGGACGGGGCTTTCGTCGAGTTCACGCATATCCAGCCCATCGAGGCCCAGATTGCGCATCGTTGCGATTCGCTTGGCGTAGCGAGCGAAAAGCTCCCGCTCGGGACCGGCTTTCATCCGTCCGACGCACAGAATTCCGAGGCGCATCAGGCGACGCTCAAGCCAGGCGCATCTCGCGCGGCCGGTCTCCGCCCCACATTTTTTCCAGATTATAGAATTGGCGCACTTCGGGGCGGAAAATGTGGACGATGAGATCGCCTGCGTCCACCAACACCCAGTCGCACTGCGGCAGACCTTCGACGCGCAACACCGAGACGCCCGCCGCCTTGCAAGCTTTGATGACCCGATCGGCGATCGCGCCGACATGCACCGTCGAGCGGCCCGTCGCGACGATCATCGCATCGGCGATCGCGGTCTTTCCGTTAAGGTCGATGGAGACGATCTCTTCCGCCTTGGCCTCGTCGAGGCTGGATAAGATCTTGTCGGCGAGAGAGTCGGCTTTCAGCAACTGAGCCGCCGCCTTCGCGGTCGCCCTCTGGCCGGTTTGTGAAAAAGCGCTCGTCGTCAGTGTATCAACCCTCGTTTTCGCAGCCTAAGCCACAACGAGAACATGGAGCGATTTGGAGCGGATTGCAACCATGTCCAAGCGCGAAAAATAGCCAAGCGTTCCGGCGCGCTGTGTTCGCGGCAAAAAAAAGCCCGGCGATTCCGCCGGGTCTAGGCAGTTAGGACCCATCGAGAGGTGGGAGGAACCTCAAAGCCCTAACAAACGAAGCTTAGTTGATTCGTCATAAAAAGACTTGCGCTTAATTTTGTGAGATTGCCCACAAAAAGCCGAAGTAGTACGCTGTAAGACTGCGCCGAACGTGAAATTTCGCCGCGCTCATAAAGCTGATTCAAGGTTTTCAGAGACTTGCGAAACGAGGCGCGCCCTTCGCGGAAGGCGTGGCCAAAATGCCACAGCGCGCAACAATTTGCGCTGGCGTCGGCCGGCAATGTCCCGGTCAAGCCGCGTAAAGCCTCGATCAAGGCGTAAGCACGATTGACCCGACGGTTTGGCGCGCTTCCAGCGCGGCGTGGACCTTGGCCGCCTCCTCCAGCGGGAAGCGCGCGGCGACGTCGAAAGTGAGATGGCCGTGCTTGACCGCGCGCTCCATATCCTCGGTCATTTCCTCGTAAACACGCCGCTCCGCAATATGGGTGAATAGCGAGGGACGCGTGGCGTAAAGCGACCCCTTTTGCGCCAGAAGGCCGAGATCGAAAGCGGGCGCCGGACCCGACGCCGAGCCAAAACTCACGAACATTCCGAAGGGAGCGAGACAATCGAGCGAGCCCGGAAAGGTCGCCGCGCCGACACCATCGTAAACGACGTCGCAAAGGCGTCCCTTGGTGATTTCGCGCACGCGTTGAACGAAATCGTCTTCGCGGTAGAGAATCACGTGCTTGGCGCCGGCTTCGCGCGCGATTTTGGCCTTTTCCTCGCTGCCGACCGTGGCGATCACTTTCGCGCCGAGGGCGCTCGCCCATTGGCACAGCAGATGACCGACGCCGCCAGCGCCGGCATGCACGAGCACGCGATGACCTTTTTTCACGCGAAACGTGCGGCGCAACAGATATTGTGCGGTGAGCCCCTTCAACATCATCACGGCGCCCGTGGCGTAAGTGAAGGATTTGGGCAAATGCACGAGCGAGGCGGCGGAGATATTGCGCGCCTCGCTATAGCCGCCGAGCGCGCCGACATAGGCCACACGATCCCCCGGCTGGAAATCCTCGACGCCCTCGCCGACCGCGATCACTTCGCCGGCCCCTTCATGGCCCGGCACAAAGGGAAATTCCACCGGATAGGCGCCCGTGCGCCGGTAGATGTCGATGTAATTGACGCCGATGGCGTGATGGCGCAGTTGCGCTTCGCCGGGACCGGGCGCAGGCAGTTCGACGTCTTCGAGTAAAAGAACCTCCGGGCCGCCGGGCCGATGCACGCGAATGACCTTCACCATCGGATTTTCCTCCTTAAAGTTCCGCCGCCAAAAAACCAAAATTGCGCCCAATGGCGGCGCCGCGACAAAAAGGCGCTCAAAACGACCCGCTATCGCGCTGGCTTCGCCGTAGCGCTATATAGTCCCTCGAATGGAGTAACGAGGTCATGACGCAAGATCACGTAGGCGCGGCGCAAGCTGGGCGCAAGACGCAAATTCTGGTGGGGGGGGCCGGTTCGACCGGGATCGCCGCCGCTCTCGCCTTCGCGCGCTCGGGCTTGCGGGTCACGCTCGCCGGCCGTTTCCCGCCGCCGCTGCCGGGGCGCACCGTCGCGCTGTTCGAGGCCTCGGTGCGGTTTCTCGACGCGCTTGGCGCATTGCCGCGCGTCAAGGAAAAGGCCTGCCCGATCGAAGCGATCCGCATGATCGACGACACCGGTCAGTTGTTGCCGACGCCGGACCTCACGCTGCGGGCCAGCGAGATCGACCTGCCGGCGCTCGGCGTTAACATCTCCAACGACGAACTGGTCGCGGCGCTGCTTGAGGTTGCGCGGGAGCGCAAGGCCTTCGAGATCGTCGACGCCGATATCGCCGACTATGTTTTCGATGGCGACGGAGCCGTGGCGTTGCTCGCCGACGGACGCAAGATCGAGGCGGATTTCGTCGTCGCCGCCGACGGGCGCCAGAGCCGGGCGCGGGCGATCGCCGGGATCGACACCAAGGAATGGACCTATCCTCAAGTCGCGCTGACGATGCTGCTCTCCCATGAAGAGCCGCACAACAATATTTCGACCGAGTTTCACACGCGCTCCGGCCCCTTCACATTGGTGCCGTTGCAAGGCCGAAGGGCGTCCGAAAAGGACGCCCGTCTAAAGACGGGCTATGAAGGCGCGCCGCACCGCTCCAGCCTCGTCTGGCTGATGAGCGTCGCCGACGCAAGCCGACGCCTCGCCAAGCCGCGCGAGGAACTGGAGTTCGAACTCGAAGACCGCGCCCATGGACGCTTCGGCGCGATGAAGATCGAAGGCGGGATCGGCCAGTTCCGCATGGGCGGGATGCAGGTTTCGCGGCACGCGTTGGGCCGCGTCGCGCTGGTCGGCGAGACCTGCCATGTGTTCCCGCCGATCGGCGCGCAGGGCCTGAACCTGAGCCTGCGCGACGTGGCGGATCTGGAGGATTGCCTCGCCAGCGTCGACCTGACCAATCCGCGCGAACTGGCGCCGGCGCTGGCGCGCTACGACCGCCACCGGCGCGCCGACATCGGCTTCCGCACGCTCGGCGTCGACATCTTAAACCGCTCGCTGATCATCCCGCATCTGCCGGTCGATTTGATGCGCGGCGCGGGATTTTTGGCGATGACGGCGCTGGGGCCGTTGCGCCGGGCGGTGATTCGCGAGGGGGTGCTGCCGCATCTCCTGCTCCCGCGGTTGATGCAGGAAAAGGCGCCCGCCGTTGGGCGCGGGCGAGCGGCAAGGGCGCGGTGAGAGGGCGCGGAGGGCGGCGCTCGCTACTGCGCTGTTCGGGAAAAGCCGATTTCTCGCTATAATGTGGGTCGGAGCCGACGAAGCGCTCCAGGGGCCGCGTGCGACTCCTGGATGGCTTCGCTTCGCTCGCAATGACCAACCGCCGCGGCTACCTCGAAAACTTCTTATACTTCAGCCGGTGCGGCACGATGCTGTCGATCCCGAGGCGGCGCTTCTTGTCTTCCTCGTAATCGGCGAAGTTGCCTTCGAACCATTCGACATGCGAGTCGCCTTCATAGGCCAGCATATGCGTCGCGACGCGGTCGAGGAAGAAGCGGTCATGCGAGATCACCACCGCGCAGCCGGCAAAATCCACCAAGGCCTCCTCCAACGCGCGCAAGGTTTCGACGTCGAGATCGTTGGTCGGCTCGTCGAGCAGCAGCACATTGGCCCCGCTCTTGAGCATTTTGGCGAGATGCACGCGGTTGCGCTCGCCGCCCGAAAGGCTCCCGACCTTCTTTTGCTGGTCGCCGCCTTTAAAATTGAAGTTGGAGCAATAGGCGCGCGAATTGATCTCGCGCTTGCCGAGGTAAATCACCTCATTGCCGCCGGAGACTTCCTCCCACACGGTCTTCTTGCCGTCGAGCGCGTCGCGCGATTGATCGACATAGCCAAGATGCACGCTCTCGCCGATGGTGATCGCGCCCTTGTCGGGCTTTTCCTGGCCGGTGATCATGCGAAAAAGCGTGGTCTTGCCGGCGCCGTTGGGGCCGATCACGCCGACGATGCCGCCGGGCGGCAGCTTGAACGACAAATCGTCGATCAACAGCGAGTCGCCATAGCCCTTGGAGAGATGGTCGAAGTCGATGACATTGTCGCCGAGCCGCTCGGCGATCGGGATGATGATTTGGGCGGTGGTCGGGGCCTTTTCGGCGCTCTTGGCCACGAGTTCCTCGTAGCGCTGGATGCGCGCCTTGGATTTGGCCTGGCGCGCCTTGGGCGAGGCGGCGATCCACTCGCTTTCGGCCTCCAGCGCGCGCACTCTGGCCTTGTCCTCGCTCGACTCCTGCGAGAGGCGCTTTTGCTTTTGCTTGAGCCAATTGGTGTAATTGCCCTCGTAGGGAATGCCCTTGCCGCGATCCAATTCCAAGATCCAGCCCGTCACATTGTCGAGGAAGTAGCGGTCATGGGTGACGATCAGAATGGCGCCGGGATAATTGCGCAGATGGCCCTCCAGCCAGTTCACCGTCTCGGCGTCGAGATGGTTGGTGGGCTCGTCGAGCAGCAGCAGTTCGGGCTGCTCCAGCAGCAGCCGGCACAGCGCCACGCGGCGACGCTCGCCGCCCGAGAGCTTGGTCACCTCGGCGTCGTCGGGCGGGCAGCCGAGCGCGTCCATCGCCTGATCGACCTGGCTGTCGAGATCCCAAAGATTCTTCGCTTCGATCTCGTCCTGCAGCCTGGTCATCTCATCCGCAGTCTCGTCGGAATAATTCATCGCGAGATCGTTGTAGCGGTCTAAAACGTCCTTCTTGGCCGCGACGCCCAGCATCACATTCGCGCGCACGTTAAGGTCGGGTTCTAACTGCGGCTCCTGCGGCAGATAGCCGACGCGCGCGCCCTCGGACACAAAGCCTTCGCCGTTAAATTCCTTGTCCAGGCCAGCCATGATGCGCAGCAGTGTCGATTTGCCGGAGCCGTTGACGCCGAGCACGCCGATCTTGGCGTCCGGGTAGAACGAGAGATGCACATTGTCGAGCACCTTTTTGCCGCCCGGCCACGTCTTGGTGAGACCCTGCATGTGATAGATGAACTGACGCGCCATGGAGATTTTTCCGCACATTCGAAGGAAATGGTTGCGCCGTGTTTAGCGCCTTTCGCGGCGGAGTGGAAAGCGGTTTGTTTGAGCGCGAGCCTTGGCCCGCCAAATCATGCTCCGCGTCGAAAGCTGGCCGCTTTTCCATGGGATCGACAGCCGGACAAGGCGGCTTAAATGCGTTGCGCGCGGACGATATGCCCGCCGGCCCAACGTTTCCTCTCGCCCCTGGCGCCGAGAAACCGGACCGCTATTTCAGCGAGGCCGAGGTCTTCGATTTCCCCAAAGCCTATCGCGCGCAGTTCCCTCGACACATCCGCCGGCTCGAAATGCGTGAGCCAGGGCTCGCCCATCGCCGCCACGCGTTCGCCAAGGGCCGTCACATGGGCGCGCCGTCCGGGCGGATAATTATCGAGCGGCTCCGAATAATCGAATACGACCTCGGACTCCGGCAGGCCGGCGACGAAGCGCAGCGTCGCCGAAATCGCCTCGCGCGTGAGGTAGGGAACGACGCCGAGCCACAGGAAAAACGCCGGCTGTTCCACGACGAAACCGGCGAGGCGCAATCCCTCGGCGAGCGCCTCGCGTTCGAAATCGACGGGTGCGAAAGTCAGCGAGGCCGGCGCGGCGATTCCCATCCGGCGCAATCGCTCCCTCTTCCAGGCTTGCGTCGCGGGATGATCCACCTCGAACACGCGCAAGCCAAGCGGAGCATGGGGATTGCGCAGGGCGAAAGTGTCGAGACCGGCCCCGAGCACGACCGCCTGCCGGACCCCGCGCGAGATCGCGGCCGACAGCGCGTCCTCGGCGAAGCGCGCGCGCGACGCGATGAACAGCCGCATCGGGCGCCGCGATGCGTCATTCGAATATTCCTCGATCAGATTCCCGGCCTCCTCTCCGAGGATCGCGCGCGCGAAGGGGTCCGCGAAAATCTGGCCGCCTTCCAAAATCTGATGCACGGCGCGATGAACCGCGGCGCCGACGGCGGTCCGACTGGGCTGCTGCTCTTCCAACGCGTCCTCACATCGCTCCGAGGCTGGACTTTTCGGACGCGGAGGTAATCATGTCCAAATGACCTTGGCAAGAAACCGCCCGCGGGTCGGGGAGGATCTGAATGATTCGCGACTACAGCAACCATGCCGCCAATGAGCGCACCTTTCTGGCCTGGGTGAGAACCGGCATCGCCGTCATCGCCCTCGGCTTCGTCATCGAAAAGTTCAATCTTTTCCTGCTCACGGTCGCCAACACCCTCGACGCGCAAGACCCCCACCCGGTTCACCTGCAAAAGCTTTCCGGATCACTCGGGCGCTACGGCGGCGTCGCCTTGATCCTTGGAGGCGTGGCGCTGATCGTGATCGCCGCGTCGCGCTTCATCCGCACGGAGCGCCTGCTCGACGCCGAGGAGACCCATCCAGCCAGCGCGCTGCGCGTCGAGTTCACGCTGCTCATGGCGACGGTGCTGTTCGTCGCCTGCTTCAGCGTTTACGTCGCGCTCGGCTGATGTTTAACGCAGGTCCAGCACGGGCGAGGCGACGTCGCGCGCCAGCGTGAGGCGGCGAATTTCGCCCGGCTTTCCCGCTTGAACCAGCCGTGGCCGATCAGCGCCACACTGCCGTCTATGGTCGCAGCAATGAGCTTTGCGCTTGCGCGCTCCCCCGCGCGCCCGCAATAGATCGCGCCTGGCTCGGCCAGAGCGAGCGGTTCTTCGGCGAACAGCGGGTTGCGCAGGGCGCGGTCGCTCAGCCCCAGCGCCGCCAACGATTGCGCGACCCGAATAGCGGCTGGCGAAAACCGTTCTGGCCTCGGTCAGAGTCGCCTTGAGCCATGGCGACGGCGCGGCGTCCAGCCGCAGACCCTCCCGCTCGTCGGCGTCGACATGCCGCGCAGCGGCGGCAAACGACAAAAGCCCCGGCGCTTCCAGCGCGACGGGACTGTGTCTGACCAAGAGAAGGACCGTGTCTGACCAAGAGAATATGCGGCGACCCGACTTTAGGCGGCGTCGCTCGAAGCATCGTCGGCTAAGGCCGACGCGGCGGCGCCCGCGTGCTTCTTGGCGATCTCGCGCTTCAATTCGCGCACGTTCTGCGAAAGCTCCTCGTCATGCGACTTGGCGAGGAAGGCGTCGAGCCCGCCGCGATGTTCGACCGAGCGTAGCGCGGCGGCCGAAATGCGCAAACGCACCGAACGCGCCAGCGCGTCGGAGGTCAGCGTGACATCGACGAGATTGGGCAGGAAGCGCGTGCGCGTCTTGCGATTGGAGTGGCTGACGAGATTGCCGGACTGCACTCCCTTGCCGGTCAATTCGCAACGACGGGACATAAGTTTTCCTTTCGATCGGTCAATGAGCCACGGGCCGCGCGCGCGCCGCGGCGCGCGTCAATCGCCATCCTGTGGTGATAATTCGGGCAAAGGCTCGCCGACCCCGATGCCGCGAGCTCTCAGGTTGGCAGGCTTATAGGCGCCAAACCAGGGAATCGTCAACCGCCCTGGATCGCCGTCGCCGCTGCGACGACGACAAGCCACTAGACATTGGCGCGGTTCTTTGTTTTATGCCGTTTCGTCATTCCGAACGAGGCTCGCCCAGGGGCGCTTCCCGCCAAAATTGGCTGAACCGACTTCAAAATTGGCTGAACCGATTTGCTGAACCGACTTGGGGGACTCTAACGCCGCATCGCTCGCGCAGGAACCACCGACTTTAAATGTTTCTTGCGCGGCTTCCATTGCGTTTTTCCCAAGGCGCGCCCCCGGGGCGCCCGACGCGCAGACGACGAAAGGAACGAAAACTCCATGGCCGCCAAAGCTATTCTGCATATGTTGAGCACGTTGAAGCATATGAGCCCCTTCGACATTAACATGGCGGTCGACGCCGGCTATGACGTCACGATCCCCTACACCAATGTCACGATCGACGAGGTGTCGGCGCTGGTGCAGGACGCGATGTTCTCGCGCGCGCCCTCCGCCGCGCTGCGCACGGGCATTTTCTTCGCCGGCCGCGACGCGGTGCTCGCGCTCGACATGATGGAAACCGCCAAAAAGGCGCTGCTCAAGCCCTTCGAAGTGTCGCTTTTCGCCGATCCCTACGGCTCCTTCACCACCGCCGGCGCGATGGTGGCCTGCGTCGAAAAGCTGTTGCGCGAGAAGAAGCAGCGCGAGCTGAAAGCCGCCCGCATCGTGATTTACGGCGCGACCGGCGTCGTGGGCTATTCCGCCGGCGTGATCGCGGCGCTTGAGGGCGCGCAGGTGACGATGGTCGGTTATAGCGGCCTCCCGCGCGTGCAAAAACTGACCGAGGAGATCGAGCAGCGCTTTGGCGTGAAAGTGAAAGCCGCCGACGGCAGCACGCCGGAGCAGGTTCGCGCGCTGCTCATCGACCATGAGATCGCGCTGTGCGCCGCGCGCGCCGGCGTGCAGGTGATCTCCAAGGACGATGTCGAGGCGGCCAAGAATCTGCTGATCGCCGCGGACGTGAACGCGGTGCCGCCGCTGGGCGTCGAGGGCTGCGGCCTGCACGACAGTGGCGTCGTGGTCTCGTCCCATGGCGCGCTGGGCATCGGCGCTCTGGCGATCGGCAATGTCAAATACGGCACGCAGTCGGGCCTGTTCAAACAAATGACCGCCTCTGCCAAGCCGCTGTGCCTCGATTTCCGGGACGCCTTCGCGCTCGCCCGCACGCTCGTCTAGCATCATCCAATTCGCGCCGCGGGAATAGTCTCGCGGCGGGTTCGGCGGCCGGAGCGATGAAGCGCCGGCGGCCCAAGGGTTTCTCGAAAGGAAACGCACATGGCTTTGATTAACAAGCTGCTGGTCGGCGAGTCGCTGGTCGGCGAAGGCAATGAAGTCGCGCATATCGATCTGATCATCGGACCGCGCGGCAGCGCTGCCGAATTGGCTTTCGCCAACGCGCTGGTCAACAACAAGGACGGCTTCACGACGCTTCTCGCCGTCATCGCGCCGAACCTGCTGACCAAGCCGAACACGATCCTGTTCAACAAGGTCACGATCAAGAACGCCAAGCAGGCCGTTCAGATGTTCGGTCCGGCGCAAGCCGGCGTGGCCAAGGCCGTCGCCGACTCGGTGGCCGAGGGCATCATCCCGATCGAGGAAGCCGACGATCTGTTCATCTCGGTCGGCGTGTTCATTCACTGGGACGCCAGCGACGACACGAAGATTCAGGATTACAACTACACCGCCACGAAGGAAGCGCTCGCCCGCGCCATCAAGGGCGAGCCGAAAGCCGCCGAAGTCGTCGCCAAGCGCAACGACGCCAAGCATCCCTTCGCCGCCCACTAGAGCAAGCTCTTAAAAAAGTTGATAGACTTTTTCGATAAGAGCCTGCTCCAACATTTTGATTTAGAGCGATTTCTTATCGTTCGAACGATAAGCGCTCTAAGGTCGGACGTTTGGATGGCGAGAATCGGGGAGCCGCGCGGCTCCCCTTTTTGTTGGCGGCGCCACGGACGGCTAAACGGGATCAGGCTGGGAATAGAGAGAATGCTCGGTAATCGCAAAGCCAAGCGCGGCGATCGGCGCCGATGACCAGCGTCGTCGGCTGGGACATTGGCGGCGCGAATCTCAAGGCGGCGCGCGCCGAAGACGGCCGTATCGTCGCCGTGACGCAGCGCCCCTGCGCGCCGCATCTTGGCTTGGCCAATGTCGAGCAAGCGATTCGCGAAGGCGCCGCGGTCATCGGACCCGCCGATCGCCACGCCGTCACAATGACCGCGGAGCTTTCCGACGCTTTCGAGGACCGCTTGCGCGGCGTCGTCTCGATCGCCGCGATTTTTACGTGTGAAATCGATGCGCTTGACATTGTCTTTTACGCGGGCGCCGTCGGTTTTGTCGGCAAGGCGGACGTCGCGCGCGCGGCGCCCGCCATCGCCTCGGCCAATTGGCGCGCCAGCGCCGCGCTGGTCGCGCGCGGCCGCGACGAAGCGCTGTTCATCGACATGGGTTCGACGACGACCGACCTCGCGCCAATTCGCGGCGGAGCGGTCGCGGCGCTTGGCGAAGACGACGCCAGCCGTCTCGCGCGAGGCGAACTGGCGTACACGGGCCTGTTGCGCGGCAGTCCCTCGGCGGGCCTCTCCCTGGCGCCGGTCGACGGGCGATGGACGGCGTTGGTCGACGAGCAATTCGCGACCATGGCCGACGTGCACCGCATCTTGAACAATATTCCGCCCGGCGCCGATGTCGCGCCGACCGTCGATGGCCGCGCCAGGACACGCGAGGCGAGCCGCGCACGGTTGGCGCGTCTTGTTGGCCGCGACGCGCGCGACGGCGCCGATGAACAATGGGATGCGCTCGCCGCCTTTTTCGCTCACGCGCAGATGCGGCGGATCGAGGATCAGATCGCGCTGATCGCCTCGCGCGACGCTTTCGTGGCGCGCGCGCCGATTGTCGGCGCCGGCGTCGGGCGCGGCGTCATCGCCGCCTGGGCGCGGCGAGCGGGCCGCGCCTATCGTGATTTCGACGAATTTATCCAAGCTGCGCCGGAGACGAAAACCGCCGCCAGCGATTGCGCGCCGGCTTGCGCGGTGGCCTTGCTGGCGAGCGAAGCGCCCGCCGATTACAAATAGGCGTAACCCGCCAAGGCGACGCCAGCGGTGCCCAGCGCCAGACCCATATGCCAAGGCCAACGACGCCCCTTGGTGATGATGGCGATGGCGATGGTGGTGATGGCGATGGCGACATGCAACAGCGTGACGGCTGTTGTCAGAATGTGGTGGCGATGTTCGTGCCGCTCCGCCTCGTGCAGCCGCTGTTCGACCTGACGTTCTAGCCCTTCGGCGTTGGATTGGATGTCGACCGATTCCTTTTCGTAGCGTTGCGCTTCCTAGGCGAAATCCTCGGACAATGGGCCGCCTTGCCGCGCGGCGAGATCATAGGCGTTCTTCTTGATGCTCTTGGCCTGAAAAAAGGCCCATTGATCGCTGGTCTTGTTTTGGAGCAGCGACGCGGCGTTTTGCTCGGTGAGAGTCGCCGCCGTTTCGATGGTTTCCAGACTGCCGACGCTGGCGGCGATCACCGCCAGAATGGCGATCGTGACGGAGACGGTTAAAAGAAACGGCGTCCCCACATGCGCCGCATGTTCGGCGTGCTCGGCCTGTTCGAAATGTTCGGTGGGCGCTTCTTCGGACATATCGGACTCCAAAAACCTTGTGGCGGCGGCGACCCTCTATCAACGGCGCGGCCCGACGAAACGCGTTTTCGGAGCGATCATGGCCCGCGCCTCGCGAAGACGACTTGCGTGTCGCCATAGCAGCGGGCGTCCTCGCGCGACAGGCCGGCCGGCAACTCCAGCGTCGCGCCCGCCGCCTCCTCGATTACGACGAGCGCGTCCGGCGCGAGCCAACCGCCGCGCACCAATTCGTTCAGCGACAGCGGCGCCAGCGCCTTGCCATAGGGCGGATCGAGAAAGGCGAGCGTGAAGGCTTCGCCCGGCGGCGCGAGGCCGAGTTTCGTCGCGTCGCGACGAAACACGCGCGTGACGCCGCCAAGGCCGAGCGCCTCGATGTTTTCGCGCAGCAGCGCCCGCGCCTCGGCGCCGTCGTCGACAAACAAGGCGCGCGCGGCGCCGCGCGAAAGGGCCTCGATACCGAGCGCGCCGGTGCCGGCGAAAAGATCGACGACCAAGGCGCCCTCGCACGCATTGTCGAAAGCATGCGCGAGAATGTCGAAGATCGACTCGCGCAGCCGGTCGGCAGTCGGGCGCACGTTTTGCGATTTTGGGCTCGCGAGGGAGCGCCCGCGCAGGGCGCCGCCGACGATGCGCATGGTTTAGCGCGGACCACGCGGCCCGCGCGGGCCGGCGCTTCTGGGCGGTTTGCCGGAACCGCCGGGTTTGCCGCGCAGCTTGCCGCCTGGGCCGCCAGGTTTGCGCGGCCCATCGAATTTTTTGCCGCCCGCGCCGCGAGGCGGTCTCGCGCTCTCGCCGCGCGGCGGTCTTGGTCCGCCGGCCTGTTCCTTGCCGCGCGGAGCACGGGCGCCCTTGAAATCGGCGCCTTCGCGCGGCGCGAAGCTGCGAGCGCGCGGCGGCCTCGCATCGCCTTCGGCGCGCGGCGGACGCGGCCCTCTCGCGGGGCCGTCGCCACGCTCGAAATTCCGCTCGCGCGGGGCGTTTTCGCGCGGCGCGCGGGCCCCTTTATATTCGGCTCGCTCGCGCGGCGCGGCGGCGCGCGGAGGGCGCGCGTCGGATCGCTCGACACGCCCGGCTCCCTCGGCGCGAGGCGGGCGCGATCCGCTGGCGCGATCTTCCCTTCGAACGAAATTACCCTCGCGCGGCGCGCGGGCTTCCCTGGACTCGGCGCCTTCGCGCGGCGCGAAGCTGCGAGCGCGCGGCGGCCTCGCGTCGCCTTCGGCGCGCGGCGGACGCGGCCATCTCGCAGGGCCGTCGCCACGCTCGAAATTCCGCTCGCGCGGGGCGTTTTCCCGAGGCGCGCGGGCGCCCTGATATTCGCCGCGCTCGCGCGGCGGTCTCGCGTCCTTGCGCTCGAACCTTGCGCCGCCCTCGCGTGGCGCGAAGGAGCGGGCGCGCGGCGCCTTGGCTTTTTCGCCGCCTTCCACCGCGTCGCCTTCGCGGCGAAGCGCGTCGAAGCGGCGAGCGTTGCGGTTGTCGGCGACCGGCTTCGCGCCCTTGAGGACGACGCGCTCCACCGCCACGGCGCGGCCCTTGCGGTCAGCGGTGACGCCGCGCTCGATCCGCGCGCGCGGACCTTTTTCGGTCAGCTCCTCGCGTTGTTTGCGCAGCGCCGACACATGCTTGCGCGGGCGGTTCTGCGCGCGCTCACGCGCTTCCTGCTCCTCTTTGGCGGAAGGCGCCTCCCGCACGGAGCCGGAAAAATCGACATTCGCGAGTTCGGCCAGTCCTTTGCCCAATTGATCGCGCAGCACTTTCAGCTTCACCTCCTCGACCGCGCCCTCGGCGATGTCGCCAAGCTGGAACGGTCCGAAGGAGATGCGAATGAGGCGCGTCACGTCGAGCCGCAGATGCTCCAGCACCCGCTTGATCTCACGGTTCTTGCCCTCCGTCAGGGTCATCGAGATCCAGGCGTTGGCGCCTTGCACGCGATCGAGCCGCGCCTCGATCGGCGCATAGTTCACATCGTCGACCGTGACGCCTTTGGCGAGCGGGTCGAGCATCGCCTGATCGACTTCGCCATGCGCGCGCACCCGGTAGCGCCGCGTCCAGCCGGTCGCCGGAAGTTCGAGCACGCGCGCCAGCCCGCCGTCGTTGGTCAGCAACAACAACCCTTCGGTGTTGATGTCGAGCCGGCCGACGCTGACAATCCGCGGTAGATCGGGATGATGTCGCTCGACATAGGCGAACACCGTCTCGCGCCCTTCCGGATCCTTGGCGCTGGTGACGAGGCCGGCTGGCTTATGAAACAGAAACAGCCGCGTGCGCTCACGCTCGGCCAGCGGCGCGCCGTCCACGGTGATCGTGTCGCCTTCGCGCACATTGACGGCCGGGCTCGCGAGCACGCGCCCATTGACCGCGACGCGCCCTTCGGCGATCCATTGCTCGGCGTCGCGCCGCGAACAGGCGCCGGCGCGCGCCATCGCCTTGGCGACGCGTTCGCCCTCGAAGGCTTTTTCGCGCGTGTCGACGGGCGCAGCTTGCGCAGGCGACTTTGTCGCGCGCGGTTTGGCGCTGGAAGGCGCCGTTCTGGCGGCTTCGGGCTTTTCAGAACGCGGCTTTTCAGAACGCGGCTTTTCAGAACGCGGCTTTTCTTGCCGCGGAAATTCTCGGCGCGGCGTCTTGTTTGGCTCGTCGCCAGCGCGCACTGGCGCAGCGGTTTCGCTGGATCGTCGCCGCATGGGCCGTTCGCCGCCTTTCGCGGGAGGGCGGGGCCGTCTTGGTTTTTCATCGCTCATGCGCTTTGATAGCAGGCAAAGCGCCGCGAATGAAAGGGCGAAGCGCGTCCCGGCGACTTTAGTCGCTTGGCCGAAGCCTCTTTTCGCGGCGCCGAGCAAGGGGAGCCAATGCCAAATGATCCCTTAACCGCCGCCTTCGACGCCGCGCTGCGGGCTGCGGAAGCGGGGGAGGTTCCTGTCGGCGCGGCCGTGGCGCGGGCGGGAGAAATCATCGCTGTCGCGGGCAACCGCACGCTGCGCGACCGCGATCCCACGGCTCACGCGGAAATTCTAGCGATTCGCGCAGCTTGCAAGGAACTGCGACAAGAACGTCTGGTCGATTGCGACCTCTATGTCACCTTGGAGCCTTGCGCCATGTGCGCCGGGGCCATCTCGCTGGCGCGCATTCGCCGACTGTATTTCGGGGCGCAGGACATGAAAGGCGGCGGCGTCGAACATGGCGCGCGCTTCTTTTCGCAGCCGACCTGCCACCATGCGCCGGAAGTGTACGGCGGAATGCGCGAGAGCCAAGCGGCGAAGCTGCTGCGCGATTTTTTTTTGGCGCGGCGCTAATTTCTTAAAGAAGTGACAGTGTTTTTCGACGAAAGCCTGCTCCAGCGTTTTGATTTGGAGCGAAAGGCGCTCTGGGCCGATATCCATTGCTCGGCCCCGAGCGCAGCCTCCCTTAAAGCTGCGGCGGCGTCTCTATATTCCGCCCAACGATTAAAGCGAAGTAACGACTCCCTGCCGAGACTTCAAATACGCTTGTTAACCCGTAATCATTTTGAATATGTCGAGTCAATCCAATTAACGCTTTTTGCATCTGCAGATGCTACCCGTAGTCTCTCAGATTGAAGGGGGGCGTCATGCGTCAGTTGATGATAAATTTCTGCCGCGACCAGAACGGTACGACCGTCTTGGAGTACACGTGGATCGCCTCGCTGATTTCAATCGCGGCGGTCGCCGCCTTCGATCTCATCGAAGCGAAGATGGAAGGTTGGTTCTGGGCGGCGGCCGGCAACCTGAACAACTGAACTCAACCCTTCGGGAACACCTTGTCGAGCACGTCTTGAAGCTCAGCATTCTGGCCCGAAGCAGCAGAGGCCGCGCCACCCGGATTTAGGGATTTCTTGATTTGATTGAGCGCCGCTTGCAAGGTTGCGGGATCGAGGCCGCCCGGCAAGCTCACTTGTCGCGCCCCGCCGGGCCCTCCCGCCGCTTCACCGCCGCCGCCAAGCAGCGCGCCGAGCAATCCGCCAAGCCATCCGCCGCCGCCGCCCTGCTGACCGCCGCCAAGCAGCGCGCCGAGCAATCCGCCGAGACCGCCGCCGCTCTGCGGCGCCGATGGCGCGGTCGCGCCGTCGCCCAGTTGACCGAGAACCGAACCGAGCCCGCCGCCGCCGGCAATTTGGCCAAGCACCGCGCCAAGCCCCTCGTTATTAAAGGATTTAAATAGCCCCCCAAGCACAATCGAGGCGAGCACGGGCAACATGCGTGTGAGAATATCGGGGCGCAGTCCCGCGTCGCGCGCGGCGATTTGCGCCACCTGACCAGCGACCGAGCCCGAACCGAACAGATGCGCGACGGCGGCCTGGCCAAGTTCGCCTGCGTCCTGGCCATGCGCGACGGCGGGGTCGTCGTAAGAGCCTTGATGCGTGGGGTGGACCACGCCGGCGACAACTTGCTCCAGCACGGCGGGATTGGTCGCGGCGTTGCGCAGGCCGAGCGCCAAAGCCGGCGTCAGCGCATCGACGGCGGCTTGCGTCTGCTCGGTCGAGAGCCCCTGGCTCTGCGCCAGATTTTCGATGAGCTTGCCGCCCTGGGCGGACGAAAGAATCTCGGCGACAATCGACATCTGTCCCTCCGTGCAGGCCAAGGCGAAACAAATCGCCAGCGCTGTTTTAGTCGCCGTCACCTTAACCGAAAGTCAACCAAACTGCGAGGCCCTCTGCGCGCTCGCGTAGTTTAAGCTGTTCAATAAAGTTTTGCGTCCCCTGTTGCGATTCGGAGCTTTCGCTTCCAATTCGTACCATAATAGCTATTGTAGTGGGAGTTTGTGCATCGCAACATAACGCCGGCGGGGCCGGGGTTTGGAGGCGACGCCTTTGGTGGAGAAGCGTCAAAATGGATAGGTATTCCTATCAGATCTACGAGATGCTGCATCTGGCTTTCGCTCCGGCGCGCGCGCTGACGGACGCCACTCGGCAGTTGCTCAAAAGTCCGTTGCACCCATTCGGCAACAGTTCGTTGGCGCGCAATCTTTCCGCCTCGGCCGAGTTGTTCGAGCGCATGACGCGCCGCTATGGCAAACCGGTGTTCGGCCTCCACACGATCAAATTCGACGGCGAAGCGATCCCGATCACCGAGGAATATGTTTGGGCGCGCCCTTTCTGCAAGCTGCTGCATTTCAGGCGGGAATTTCCGGGCGTCGCACCGCAGCAACCCAAGCTGCTGATCATCGCACCGATGTCCGGCCACTATGCGACGCTGCTGCGCGGCACGGTCGAGGCCTTTTTGCCCAGTTACGACGTCTATGTCACGGATTGGACCGACGCCCGCGCCGTTCCGATCTCCGAAGGGCATTTCGATCTCGATGATTATATCGACTATCTCACCGAGATCATGACTCATCTCTCCGAACAGAACGATGGCGCGCCGCTACATACGCTGGGCGTGTGTCAGGCTTCCGTCCCGCTCATTTGCGCCATCGCCGCAATGGAAGCCAAGGACGATCCGCACGTCCCGCAATCCATGGTGCTGATGGGCGGCCCGATCGACCCGCGCGTAAACCCGACGGTGGTCAATCGCCTCGCGCAAGAACGCGGCATCGGCTGGTTCAAGCAACATTGCATCCATACGGTGCCCTTCCCCAATCCGGGCATGGGGCGCAAGGTCTATCCCGGCTTTTTGCAGTTGTCGGGTTTCATGGCCATGAATTTCGAACGCCACGTCTCCGCGCATTTCGAGATGTTCAATCATCTCGTGGAAGGCGACGGCGACAGCGCCGAGAAACACCGGGACTTCTACGACGAATATCTCGCGGTGATGGACCTGACGGCGGAGTTCTATCTCCAAACCGTGGAGGAAGTGTTCGTCAAGCACGCGATCCCGCTTGGAATATACCGACATCGCGGCGCCACGATCGACCTCCACGCCATTCGCCGCACGGCGATCTTCACCGTCGAAGGCGAAAAGGACGATATTTCGGGGGTCGGCCAGACTTACGCCGCACAGGGGCTGTGCGCCAAAATCCCGCAGGAGCGGCGTTCGCATTATGTGCAGGAAGGCGTCGGCCATTACGGCGTTTTCAACGGCTCGCGCTTCCGCCAGGAGATCGCCCCGCGCATCCACGATTTTTTCCGCGCCATGGAAAAGGTTCCGGCGCCGGCCGAATGAACGAACTGCGCTTTCCGCTGGCGACGCCTGAACCAGGCGTCGTCACAGCGCCGGGGTCGCGCCGGCCGCCAGGTTTTCCTGCGCCAATGCGACAAGTTGGCGCACAAAAGCTTCGTCGGCGAGCCAGCCGTCGACGCGCGGATGCGCGATCTGAGTCGATCGCGCGCGCTTATAGACGCCGTAACAGCCCGAAAGATATTGCGGCAGGGTCAAAAACTCCCCCACGCCGTCCGAAATATGGAAATTGCCGCGCTTGAACAAATAGCCGCCGCGAACCCCGAACAATTCCGCGATCTCAGGATAGACCGGATAAATTTCGGCGCGGGAAAGATCGTCGATGGCGTAGTCGTCGAAATTGTCGTTGCGGACGCAAAGACCCGTCTTGGCGAACAGCCGCCGCGCAATGTCGGCGAGCACGTAAGGTTTGGGATGGACGATCGAATACATGAACACGCCACGCCGCGACCAGTTCATCAGGTCGGAGGAAAGGTCGAGGCCATATTGCGTCGCATTGTCCAGAAATTCCTGCGCAGCGGCGTTCCAGACGTCGAAATAGCCGACCGCCTCGAACACGTTGCGGTTAAACAGCGCATTGGCTTGATCAAGCGAGAGGCCGATGCGGAATGCGAACACCGCCAGCGCCGAATGATAGGGCCGCAGCGGGCCAATCAACGCCTTGTCGCCCCGCGCCGCGTCGAGCAAATAGATGAGATCGGGCTGAAACGCCGCAAAGCTAATCGTCGGAACCCGCGTGACATTGGTCAAACGCCGCAGCAATTCCTGCGAATCGCCGCCCTTGACGATGCTGGGAGGAAAATCCTGGGAAAAGACGCAATCATAGGCTTTGAGCGTCTTGGCGAGGAGCCCGATGGTCGCGTGCGATTTGGCGACTGCGGAATAATGATCCACGCGCGCCGTCGGATCGAGCAGTTTCATCGCATAGGCGACGCCGTAGCTCTGGCAATTGCCTATCACCGCGATGCGCGGGCCGCTCGCGGGCTTTCGCCCGGTGAGCTTGGCGACGCGCGGCGCGAGGAGAGCGGCGCTCCAGGACCGGATAATCTGTTTGTCGATCTGCGACATCATGCGTGCGGGGCGCCTCGTGCGCCGATTTCGGGACGGCGGCGACGGATGACAAGCGGCCGGGCTGCGGTTATGTTCCCGGCACGATCAAGGACGACGCCCAACGGAAGTCGGGTTGGCCCGTCCAAGAGGAGATCGACCATTGGCGGACAATCCCTATAGCTCCCTACCCGACCATCGCTTCTGGCGCAAGGCGGTGGCGTCGCTGCCGCCCTTCGCTTTGGATCCGATTGTCGCCACCCCATTCAAAATTTCTTCGCGCGACAAGGTGGCGACGGCCGGAAGCTGTTTCGCGCAGGAGATCGCCCATCGCCTCCAGCAAAGCGGCTATCATTATTATCTGCCCGAACAGCCGCCGGAAGGCATGTCGGCGACGGAGGCCGAGCGGCGCAACTACTCAATGTATTCCTGTCGTTACGGCAATTTGTACACGACGACGCAGCTGTTGCAACTGATCCAGCGCGCCTATGGCGATTTCACCCCGGAGCTCGACGTCTGGGCGCGGGACGACGGCCGCGTCGTCGATCCCTTCCGCCCGCGCATCGAGCCCGACGGCTATGCGACCGCCGAGGACATGCGCGCCGATCGCACCGGGCATTTCGCCGCCGTGCGCAAAATGGTCGAGACGATGGATGTTTTCGTCTTCACCTTCGGTCTGACCGAGTGCTGGCGCCATAAGTCCGACGGCGCGGTTCTGCAGCTCGCGCCCGGCGTCGCCGGCGGCGACTACGATCCGCGATCTTACGAATTCTGGAACATGACGGTCGGCGAGGTCGTCCGGGATTTTCTGGCCTCGGCCGATCTGATCTACGCGAAAAATCCCGATGTGCGGATGATTCTTTCCGTCTCGCCGGTGTCGATCATCGCGACCAGCGAGGACCGCCATGTGCTCGTCTCCAACTCCGCCTCCAAGGCGATTCTCCGCGCAGCGGCGGACGAGGTGGTGCGTTCGCATAAAAACATCGCTTATTTTCCGTCTTACGATCTCGTGACGGCGGCGCCCAACGCCGCGCGTTTTTACGGCGACGACACGCGCCGAATCAATTCCTTCGGCATAGACCGCACGATGAAAATGTTCTTCGATCATTTCACCTTGCGCTCGAAAGACTCACGGAGCGCCGTGCAGGCGCTTCAACTCGATGTCGCGGCGGAGGCCAAAAGCAACGCAAGGGTCGTCTGCGACGAAGAGGCGATCGAATCGGCGTAGAGGCCGGCGCTCACGCGACCCGCCGCCCGCTTCACCCACAAAGGATGCAACACATGATCATTGGTTCTCTCGCGCTCGCCGCCGCCGGCGGCTTCGTCGGCGCGTCGCTCTATGTCAATTATGTCGAACAGCCGGCCCGCATGTCGCTGGACGACGCCGCCCTGGCGAAGGAGTGGGAGCCCTCGGACCATCGCGGCTTCGTCGTGCTCGCGGGTCTCGCCTTGGCCTCGGCGATTCTCGGCTTCGTCGCCTTTCGCGAACTCGACGACGTGCGCTGGCTGCTCGGCGCGCTCATCATCATCGCCAGCTGGCCCTATACTTATTTCGCGATCGTGCCGCTCAACAACCGCATCCTCGCGCTGATCGACGGCGAGGGCGCGCATGAGGCGCGCGGCGTCATCAAGCTGTGGGGCCTGCTGGAATTGGGTCAGACCGGCATTGGTCTGCTCGCCGTCGTCGTTTACCTTTGGGCGGCAGGCTGAACAGCGCGATACGGACAGGAAAGCCCAACTGATGACCTATGATCTCATCGTGATCGGAACCGGTCCCGGAGGCTATGTGTGCGCCATTCGCGCGGCGCAGCTTGGATTGAGGACCGCGGTCGTCGAAAAGCGGGCGACCTTCGGCGGAACCTGCCTTAACGTCGGCTGCATCCCCTCCAAGGCGCTGCTGCACGCCTCGCATATGTTTGGCGAGGCGACGCATGGTCTCGCGGCGCTCGGCGTCGTCGTCGCCCCGCCGCGCCTCGATCTTCCCGCGATGATGAAGCATAAAGACGACACCGTCGCCGCCAATGTGAACGGCGTCGCCTTCCTGCTCAAAAAGAACAAGGTCGACGCTTTCATCGGCGCCGGGAGGCTGCTGCCGCCGGGCGCCGGTCCGCATCAGGTGGAAGTCGCAGCAGTTGATGGCAGCAAGCAGACGCTCTCAACCAAGAACGTGGTCATCGCCACCGGCTCAGTCGTCGCGCCGCTGCGCGACGCTGCGGGCAAGCCGATCGAGATCGATGAGAAAATCGTGCTGTCCTCGACGGGCGCGCTGGAACTGCCGAAGGTTCCCGAAAGCCTGGTCATTGTCGGCGCCGGCGTGATCGGACTGGAGCTGGGATCGGTGTGGCGCAGGCTCGGCGCCAAGGTTACGGTGATCGAATTTCTCGATCGCGTGCTACCGGGTTTCGACCTTGAGATCGCCGCGCGCTTCCAGAAAATTCTCGAAAGGCAGGCCTTTGCTTTCCGCCTCAAAACCAAAGTCACGCAGGTCGCGCGGGCCGAGGCCGGCGCGGCCGTCTCTTTCGCCGCCGTCGACGGCTCTGGCGAGGGCGTGATCGGCGCCGACGCGGTGCTGATCGCCACCGGCCGCGTCCCCTATACGGAGGGGCTTGGCCTCACGGACGCGGGCGTCGCGCTGGAGCGCGGGCGCGTCGTCATCGACGACAATTTCGCGACCAATGTCGCCGGCGTTTACGCCATCGGCGATGTCGTGCGCGGGCCGATGCTCGCGCATAAGGCCGAGGAAGAAGGGGTCGCCGTAGCGGAAATCCTCGCCGGCCAACACGGCCATGTCGATTACGGCGTCATCCCCGGCGTCGTCTACACCATGCCGGAAATCGCCAGCGTCGGCCTCACGGAGGAGGAAGCGCGCGCCAAACACGGGGCGATCAATGTCGGCAAATTCCCCTTCACCGCCAATGGCCGCGCCCGCGCGATGCGCGAGACCGACGGCTTCGTGAAGATCATCGCCGACGCCACCACCGACCGTGTGCTCGGCGTGCATATTCTGGGCGCCGGGGCCGGGGAGATGATCGCCGAAGCCTGCGTCTTGATGGCCTTCTCCGGTTCCGCCGAGGATTTGGCGCGCATCTGCCACGCGCATCCGACGCTCTCCGAGGCGGCGAAAGAAGCCGCCCTGGCCGTCGACAAACGGGCGATCCACATATAGCCGGCGCGCTAGCTCTTCTTGGTTTGCCGCTCGCCTTGGCTGAAATTGGACAAATCTCCCGACAGCGCCGCGGCCCGGCGCCAGGACTTGGCGATGGCCGGATATTTTATCTCCGAGGCGATCTTGGCGACCTGCTTTTGCAACTTGTCGCTCCCGCAAGTCGGGCAAGTCAGGACATCGGACGAGCGAACCAGCAGTTCGAACTCGGCGTCGCAACTCTGGCAGACGTAATCGTAAAGCGGCATTTTTTCCTCGCGGCGCGGTTGGGGGCGACAAGCGCCTGGGCTTTCCGTCTCCGCGAGGAAGCAATTTCTTTGCCAATGCCTATCAGGGCGACCATCGTCTGACCCGCCTCAATTGTCCAAAAAGCTCCGCAGCTTCCGGCTCCGCGACGGGTGCTTCAGCTTCCTTAGCGCCTTCGCCTCGATCTGGCGGATGCGCTCGCGCGTCACCGAGAACTGCTGCCCGACTTCCTCCAGCGTGTGGTCGGTGTTCATGCCGATGCCGAAGCGCATGCGCAGCACGCGTTCCTCGCGCGGCGTCAGCGACGCCAGCACGCGCGTCGTCGTCTCGCGCAGATTTGACTGGATCGCCGCCTCGATCGGCAGAATCGCGTTTTTGTCCTCGATGAAATCGCCGAGATGCGAATCTTCCTCGTCGCCGATCGGCGTCTCCAGCGAGATCGGCTCCTTGGCGATTTTCAGCACCTTGCGCACTTTTTCGAGCGGCATGGCGAGCTTTTCGGCCAGTTCCTCCGGCGTCGGCTCGCGGCCGATTTCGTGCAGCATCTGGCGCGAGGTGCGCACGATCTTGTTGATCGTCTCGATCATATGCACGGGAATGCGGATGGTGCGCGCCTGATCGGCGATCGAGCGGGTGATCGCCTGCCTGATCCACCAGGTCGCATAAGTGGAGAATTTATAGCCGCGCCGATATTCGAATTTGTCGACCGCTTTCATCAGGCCGATATTGCCTTCCTGAATGAGGTCGAGAAACTGTAAGCCGCGATTGGTGTATTTCTTGGCGATGGAGATGACGAGGCGCAGATTGGCCTCGACCATTTCCTTCTTGGCCTGGCGCGCCTCGCGCTCGCCCTTTTGCACCATATGCACGATCTTGCGGAACTCGGAGATCTCTAACCCGGTCTCGGTCGCCAGGGAGTGGATGTCCGAACGCAAATCCTTGATGCGGTCCTTGTCCTGGGCGACAAACTCCCTCCAACCGCGCGACCCCAGTTTCGCGACGCGGGCGACCCATTTGGGATCGAGTTCGGAGCCGTGGAATTTGTCGAAAAAATCCTCGCGTGCGACGCCGTGCGAGTCGGCGAGCCGCAGCAATTTGCTCTCGAAGCCGATCAGCCGCTTGTTGATGTCGTAAAGCTGCTCGACCAGCGCCTCGATGCGGTTCTGGTTGAGCGACAGCGATTTGACGTCGGCGACGATCTCTTTCTTGAGCGTCTTGTATTTGCGCTCCTGGGCCGGCGTGAGCGTTTCGTTCTTCAGCCGATTCTCGACATTTTGGTCCTGCAACCGGCGCAGTTTTTTATACGCGTCGGCGACGCGCGCGAAAGTCTCCAGAACCTTGGGCTTCAGTTCGGCTTCCATCGCCGAGAGCGACACGGAATTATCCATGTCGTCTTCCTCGTCGAAATTTTCCTCGGGCGCCCGCGCCTCGTCGCCAAGGCCCGCTGCAAGGCCCGCTCCAAGACTTGCGCCAAGTCCCGCTCCAAGACTTGCTCCAAGCCCTGCGGCAAGGCCTGCGCCAAGCCCCGCCGGGGGCGTTCGCGGAGCGGTCGCCGGCGCGAGGCCCACCGTCTCCGCGGCGCCCGGCGCCTTGGCCGTCGCCTTGCCGTCGGGGCCGGCGTAGGTCGCCTCGAGGTCGATGATGTCGCGCAGCAGAACCTTGCCGGCCTCCACCTCCTCGCGCCAGATGATGATGGCCTGGAAGGTCAACGGACTTTCGCACAGACCGGCGATCATCGCCTCGCGGCCGGCTTCGATGCGCTTCGCTATGGCGATTTCGCCTTCGCGCGAGAGCAGTTCGACCGAACCCATCTCGCGCAAATACATGCGGACGGGATCGTCGGTGCGATCGGTCGGCTCGGTGGTGCGGGTTGCGACGGCGGTGGGCCGCGCGGCTTCCACGAGTTCGCCGCCTTCGGGCTCTTCTTCTTCGGGCGGGGCCGGCTCTTCCTCGGCCTCGTCGGCGTCGTCGCCCTCGGAGACCGTGATGCCCATTTCGGAGAGCATCGCGTATACATCCTCGATCTGATCGGAAGACACTTCCTCGGACGGGAGAACGGCGTTCAGTTCGCTGTAAGTGACGAAACCTCGCTTTTTGGCGAGCTTGATCATCCGCTTGACAGCGGCGTCGTTCAAGTCGAGCAGGGGACCATCCGAGACCTCCGTGATCACGGCGGCCTCCCCTTCAACCTTTTCCTCGTCTTTTTTCGCCATTCATTTGCTCCGAAACTGTCCGTGGAAAGGCGCCGCGGCACAAGGCCTGGCCAGCGGAGACGCGCTTCCAGATAGCGACGCTGCGCCAAAGCTCGCCGAAAGCCTTGCGCGCCGCGCCTCGAATTTGCTTTAAGACGGGCCATTGGACAGCCCATCGACTCGCATGGTTTGATATCGCCGCCGAATCGCTTAAGTCCCACATTTGCCGACGACGGCCTAACGCTCCCTTAACCATCTGGCGCCAGCGGCAAAAGCGTTACAGCACACGATTGACGCGACCCGACATTGCACCAAAACCCTCCAAAGCGGCTTCGGTTCCATCGAGCGTCGACAATTGTGTCTGGATATCCGCCAGTCTTGCGGTGTCCTCCTCGCTCGGATCCGCCGCCAGACGCGCCTCAATCACACGCAACTCCCTATTTAGCGCCCAAACTTTGTGATGCAAGCTCAAAGCTTGTCGCAGCGTCGCGGCGGCGTCGGCGGTCGCGGCCTCCGGCTGAACGCTCCAGAGATTGGCGTGAGCGACCATGCCTTCGAGACGCGCGTGAAACGATGTAAGTCCAGCTTCCTCAATGGCTTGGATGAGCCCGCCGAGGGGCGCCGCCTCGCCCTCCGCCGAGGCGCCGCGGACCAAGAGATCGCGCAGCAAATTGCCCTCCCGCGCCTCGAACTCCATCGCGGCCAGATCCTCGATATGGTCGGCCAGCAGGGGCGGGTGGTTGATCAGAACAAGCAGAATGAGGCATTCGCGTGGCGAGACCAGCGGCTTGACGCCCTTAAACAGCGGCGAATTGGCCAGGGCCGCGCCGACACGCACGGGTCCCGACGCGGTTCCCGGACGCGCAGAGCCTACGCCGCTCGAGCCCGGGCCGCCAAAGCCGGTTCGGCCAAAATTTTTGCGCGTCCGCCAGTTTTGCGCCGCGCCGCGCGAAGACTCCCCGTCGCTAAACAGTTTTGCCAGCCGCGCGGAAAAATCTTGGCTGTAATAGCGACGCAGCGCGGGATCTTGTATTTGGCTGGCGACTTCCTGCAGGCGCCGCTCCAGCGCGACGCGGCGCTCGGGCGTGTCGAGCGGGCGCTCCTGCGTTTCGCGCCGCCACAGCATTTCGACCAGCGGCAGCGGCGCGCTCATCGCCTGCTCCAGCGCGCCGCTGCCGCCCGAACGCAAGAGTTCGTCCGGGTCTTGGCCGCCGGGCAGCAGCACGAAACGCAACGTCTTGCCGGCGCCGATTAACGGCAACGCGGTGTCGATGGCGCGGTCGGCCGCCTTGAGGCCCGCCTTGTCGCCGTCGAAACAAAGGATCGGCTCTTCCGCCATGCGCCATAGCAGCGCGCATTGTTCGGGCGTGAGCGCCGTGCCGAGCGGCGCGACGACGTGAGCGAAACCCGCCGCCGTCATGGCGATAACATCGATATAACCCTCGACGGCGATGACCGTCCCGGCCTCATGCGCCGCCTTGCGCGCGTTGTGCAGATTGTAGAGGGTCGCGCCCTTGTGAAACAGCGGCGTTTCCGGCGAATTCATGTATTTTGCGGGCGCGTCTTTATCCAAGGCCCGTCCGCCGAAGGCGATCACCGCGCCGCCGCGGTCCTGAATCGGAAACATCAGCCGATGGCGAAACCGGTCGTAGGGAACGGCGATGTCGTCGCCATGAATGAGCAGCCCCGCCTCGTTCATCGCCTCCACGCCGACGCCCTTGGCGGCAAGCGCGTCGCGCAGGCCGTGGCGGTCCGGCGGGGCGTAGCCGATGCGAAAATGCGTCTGGGCGGCCGGCGAAATCTCTCGACGGGCGAGATAGTCGCGCGCCTCGCGCCCTTCGACGCCCTTGAGTTGCTTTTGAAAATGCTCCGCCGCCCAATCTAAGACCTGCGTCAAGGAAGCGCGCTTCTGCTCGCTTTCGCGTTGTTCGCTGGTCTCCACCGGCATCGGCAGCCCGGCCATGCCGGCGAGTCGCTCCACCGCCTCGGGGAAGGAAAGCCCCTCGGTCGCCATCAGGAAGGCAAAGCCGTCACCGGTCTTATCCGAGGAAAAACAATGATAAAAGCCTTTCTGGTCATTGACATAGAACGACGGCTTTTTCTCGGCGTTGAAAGGCGACAGCCCCCGCCACTCGCGCCCCTGCTTCTTTAACTGGACTTTTTTCCTAACCACCTCCGACACGGGCACTCGCGCCCGGATTTCGTCGAGAAAGGAAGGGGGAAACTTCATCGGCGTCCAAATTAGCAGGAGGCCTTCCCTATCACCATGCGCCGCGTCCGCGCATAAAATTCCCGTGCCATGCCCGCTGTTCACATAGGGCGGATGAAGCCGCGTTCGCTCGAAATTCGCCGACGCGAGCCGCCGGCCTACTGACCGACCCACATTATGCGTGACATCCAGGCTACGTTCTCTCGCGCCAGCAGGCGGTCGGAAGCGCCATTATGGAACGGCTTCAACTCGACGGCCTGCGCGAACTCCTCCTTCAGCTCGGCGATCAGCAATTCGCCGGCGAGCGTCTTGACGACCACGCGGTCGCCGACTCGCACCGGCGCATGGGGCGAGACAATCAGCATATCGCCGTGGCGATACAGCGGCGCCATTGCGTCGCCGGAAATTTTGAGCCCGTAGCACAGCTCGTTCACATCGGCGAGAAAGTCGAGTTCAGTCCAGGCCGGGCCGACGGGACGGCCGGCCGCGTCGAACGCCTCGCCATTCGAGGCGTCAGCGAGGCCGATCATACGCCCAGAGCGGCGCGACACGGTTTGATCGGGCGCGGCGACCAGCGCGAGAAATTCGCTTGGCTCCACGCCCGTCGCGGCGAGCGCCTTGGCGACGGATTCGGTCGAGGGCCAGCGCCGACGCCCGGCTGACGACGTGCGTTTGGACGGGTTGAAGGTGGTTGGATCGAGGCCGGCCTTGCGCGCCAGTCCCGACGCCGACAACCCGTGGCGTTCCGCCAACGCGTCGAGCGCCGCCCAGATTTGGCTGTGGGAGAAGCTGGGGGACATTTCGGTTTGTTATCCTGGCGCTAGGAATAGCGAAGCGGAAGCCGTCTCGCAACGCTGGATTGAAGGCGAACAGCTCGCCGCGCCGGTCTTTTATTCGCGGCCGCTGAAAGCCGCCGCGTGCGCCGCCGCGGGAGTCAACAGTTGAGCCGCCGCCAGCGTCGCGAAGCGTCCGTCCTTTTTCACCAGTTCGTCGAAGGAGCCGCTTTCGACGATCTCCCCGTTGTCGAACACCAATATGCGGTCGGCGCCGCGCACCGTGGCGAGCCGATGGGCGATCACGAAGGTCGTACGGCCCTTGGTGGCGGCTTCCAGCGCCTTTTGAATCTGCTTCTCTGTGGTCGCGTCGAGCGCGCTGGTGGCTTCGTCGAACACCATGATCGGCGGGTCCTTGAGCAGCGCGCGGGCGATCGACAGACGCTGGCGCTCGCCGCCCGAGAGGCTGCGCCCGCGCTCGCCGATATTGGTCAGCGCGCCGTCGCTCTGGCGCGCGACGAATCCCGCCGCCTGCGCCAACTGCAGCGCGCCGGCGATTTCCGCCGGGGTGGCGTCCGGCTTGCCAATGCGCAGATTCTCTTCGATCGAGCGCGCGAACAGCATCGGCTCCTGAAACACCACGCCGATATTGCGGCGCAGGGAGGCGAGCGTCAGATCGCGGATGTCGACGCCGTCGATCGTGACGGCGCCCTCAAACGGATCGAACACGCGATGCAGCAGCCCGAGCGTCGTCGATTTGCCGGAGCCGGTGGCGCCGACGAGCGCGATGGTTTCGCCGGGCTGCGCCGAAAAGCTGGCGTTCCGCACGGCCATGCGCTTGCCGTCGTAAGAGTAGCTCACATTCTCGAACGCCACGGCGCCGATCATGCGGCCGGCGTCCCTCGCGCCGGGGCGATCGGCGATCGCCGGATGGGTGTCGAGAATGGCGTAAAACTCGCGCAGCTTGGCCGACTGCGAGAACAGGAAATTGACGAAACTGACGGCCTGTTCGAGCCGCCCGATCAGCATGGTGGCGAAATTGATGAAGGTGACGATCTCGCCGACCGTGGCCTGCCCCTGCATGTGCAGCCAGGCGCCGAGCAGAAAAATCGCCAGCACGGTGATGGTCGCCGCGGCGCGGCTCGCCACCACAACCAGGGCCCACCACGACAAAACCGGCAACTGCGCCGCCAGAAGATCGTCGATAATCCTCCGCAGCGCGAGGGATTCGCTCTGAACGCGGGTGAAGCTCTGCACGACCGGCACATTGCCGAGCGCGTCGGAGGCTCTGCTGGCCAGCGCCGCGTTGTGGGTTTCCACCGCCGCCTGCAGCGCGTCGGTGCGGCGCAGCACCAGCGTCGTCACCACATAAAACAGCGCCACCATCACGATCAGCAGGCTGGCGAGACGCCAATTATACAGCAGCGTCGCCGGCAGCAGCAGGAACAGCGCGAAGAAAGAGGCGCAATTCTCGCGGAAAAACGACAGCCACAAGCTGAACATCGCGCCCGCGCCTTCGAGCATCGACTGCAACAGCCGGCCCGAATGGACATTGGCGTGAAAGCTGAGCGGCAGATTGAGCACATGATCGAAATATTGCGCCATCACCGCGAGCCGGCTGCGATGCGCCAGCCGGTCCGCGTTGAGGCCGACCGCCATCGAGGCGAAAATCGAGAACAGCCCGAAACCGGCCCAGGCCGCGACGGTGGGGAGCAAATCGCCGAACGCCAGCGGGGCGTCCTGCGCCTGCGCGCCGCTCATAATATCGATGATGCGGCCGAACAAGACCGGCTCGGCGAATTGCGCGCCCGCCAGCACCAGATTGGCGACGACCAAGATATAGGCGAGCCTCGCCTCGGGCCGCAGCTGGCGCAGCACGCGCAAATAGACTTCGAACACGGACATGGCGGGGCTTTCGGTCGGGCGGACCATCGGCCTTACAAGGCGCGGCGACGCGGCGCAAGGGAGGCGCGCGGCGGGTGGGGGTGGAGATTTTGGCTTTGCGCCAGCAGGGGACATTGCGAAGGAGGGCGATGACCAAGCCTCATTTGCCGGACGCAAAGTCATGGATAGTTCGGACTTGCGGGCCACCGCGAAATTAGGCACACTTAGGCCTTGGGATAGGCGGCGTCCAGCCGCTATTTGAAGGCATCCCGCCACCGACCCAAGCCGATAGGCTTAGGCAATTCTATTGAATTATGGAGTAATCGATATGGCACGGCTCTTTAAAGAAGACTGGGAGGAAGTCTGGAGGGGTGTAAGAGTCGTTGTAGCCTTATCCACCCTGGAGTTCATAAATGAGTGGGCCAAGTCATCACATATTGTTGAAACGTTTGCAAACTCTCATGGTTTTGATCCGCAATATGTCAAAGTATGTTCTTATATTTGTGCAATTATAATTTGCACATTAATGCTTATGTTGTTTGAAGCAATATTGCGACGCAACGAAGCGAAAATAGCGCGCGGTCGGTCTGAGCTTAAGTTGTTTGAGCGTTCATGGGCTCAGAACTGCTCTATTAAAGATCGCCCTTATAGCTTAAGCATAATTGGATATTCTATTGCTCGTGGGCGCTGGGAGTACTATTGGTGTCGGCTTCGACGAGGATTTCAACCCAGCCGCGGAATGGAGTACTCTAAGCTTGTTTTATGACGACTCCAGCCGTGAGTGGTTTTTTGGTGGCGCTGCTTGGTTGCGTAATTATGACGCCAATATGCATGGATTTCCCCGAGTCGGAGGCCGGGGTTCTGTAACGCCTATTTTGCATTTACCATCGAACGCTGATATCCGAGTAGAGGGCATTGTCGCAGATTTTGATGTGGGCAACCCACACGGGCCATTTAGGATAACTTTGAACTCGGTGCCTGAAAAACATAAAGACTTATTTGCTGACGTAACTGCAATGCTGGCGCTGAAGCCAGCGAAAGTAAGAGAGATACTCGTTGACTCGGGAGTACAGCTAAGGTGAGTAAATCAGTGCAGCGCGCTCAAAATACCGTAACTAGTTACCATATCGATACGGATATGGGCGTTGACGATGGTTTAGCGCTTATGGTAGCCAACGCTCTGCTTCCTGATATTACGGCGATCTCATGTGTATTTGGTAACGTTCCGTTAAAAACCGCATTTCGCAACGCACTCCTGTTCCGCGAATTGCTCGGCCGCAGTGATCGTTGGCGCGTGCTGAGTGGCGCTGATCACGCAACGAATCGCGAACAACAAAATGCTCGTGAGGTGCACGGAGACGATGGACTAGGAGGAGCTACTAAAAATATTGATCCAATTCTTCTAAAAAAAATCGCGAATATTAATACCTCTAGGCTAGAAGATGCAAATAAGGAAATAGCTGGACTAGTTACTGTAATAGGAATCGGTCCTGCTACTAATATTCCAAAAATCGTTGCGCTGTATGGACAATCAAATATCAAGAGAGTCGTTTTAATGTCTGGTTCATTTTTTGACGTTGGTAATATTACACAAACTGCTGAGTTCAACGCTTTTTCCGATCCTGACGCTTTACGGGATACTATCAATATCGGCGTGCCGGTTACCATGGTTCCTTTGGATATTTGCCGTAAAATACAGCTCAGTCGGGTTATCATGAAGAATTATGGCTGCAATTCAAGAGCGCCGATTGCTAAGCTGCTCATGGATGCGCACATGTCATACATGGATTTTTATCAAAATGTTGAAGGCATTGATGGGTGCTTCCCTCATGATTCCGTTGCGGTTCTGGCGGCATTTCGTCCAGAACATTTTTTTTCCCTTCGAGGCAGGGTTACAATTGATCACGCTGGCCAAACCGTATTTGATAGGGATGATAATTCGCACGTTGAGATTTTTACCGGCGGAAATCTTAAGTGGGTAAGAGAAACGATAAACAATTTGCTTTCGTGTTGAGCATCGTTCTGTGCGTCAACATTTCAACGTTTGGCTCACTCGTAGGTTTCTTAATGGCGTAACTTGGACGTTTGGCAGTTGCTTGCTCATCGGCTGCGGTAGCCCGAGGGGCCGTAAGCTTCCGAGGCAAGGGAGGGCCGCCGAGGGTGGATATAGACGACGGCTGCTAAGGGCGAGAACCAGAAATGCAAACCGACCTACAAACCCCGGCGACGCCATCAGCCCGCTTCCGCCCAAAACACCCCCCGCCTCCACGCGCCGCGAAAACCCGCCGCTTTTTTAGGCGCCGTCCTTCCATCCACGCGCCATGTTGCGGGAATTTCTCCCAATCGCCCGGCATTCGCGCACAAGCGATTGACTCCGAACCCCAGTGGAAACCTAATCCAAGCCCTGCGCGTCGCGCCAAATCTAAAAAAGGTCGTCAGCCCCGTGTCGATCCAGGTCGCCCTGCACCACGTCACCCGTTACAAATACGATCGCCTTGTCGCGCTCGGACCGCAGGTCGTGCGGCTGCGCCCGGCTCCCCATTGCCGCACCCGCGTGCTGAGCTATTCGCTCAAGATCACGCCGTCGCAGCATTTCATCAATTGGCAGCAGGACCCGCACGGCAATTGGCTGGCGCGGCTGGTGTTCACCGAGAAAACCACGGAGTTCCGCGTCGAGGTCGATCTCCTGGCCGATCTCGCCGTGTTCAACCCGTTCGATTTCTTCGTCGAGCCCTATGCCGAAAAATTCCCGTTTAGCTACGCGCCGGAACTGGCGACGGAACTTGCCGCCTGTCTGGAAATCGAACCGGCCGGCGCGCCGTTGGACGATTTCCTGCGCTCCCTTTCGCGGGAGGAAATCGGAACCAACGATTTTCTGGTCAATCTCAACACCCGGCTGAGCCGCGACATCAAATATGTGATCCGCATGGAGCCGGGCGTGCAGACGCCGGACGAGACGCTGACGCTCGGGGCGGGCTCCTGCCGCGACTCGGCGTGGCTGTTGGTGCAGACGCTGCGGCGGCTCGGCCTCGCCGCGCGTTTCGTCTCCGGCTATCTCATCCAGCTCAAGGCCGATGAGGAGCCGCTCGAAGGCCCTAAGGGCCCGGAGCGCGATTTCACCGATCTGCACGCCTGGGCCGAGGTCTATCTGCCCGGCGCCGGCTGGATCGGGCTGGACGCGACCTCGGGCCTGTTTTGCGGCGAGGGCCATCTGCCGCTGTGCGCCGCGCCGCATTACCGCTCCTGCGCGCCGGTCTCCGGCGTGGTCGAGCCCGCCAACTGCGAATTCGGCTTCGAAATGCGGGTGGAGCGCATCAAACAGGCCCCGCGCGTCGCCGCGCCTATCGACGACGAAGCGTGGGGCCGGCTCGACCGGCTCGGCGAAAAGGTCGACGCCGATCTCGTCGCGCAGGACGTGCGCCTCACCATGGGCGGCGAGCCGACCTTTGTCTCGATCGACGATTTCGAAGGCGCGGAGTGGAATTTTTCGGCGGTCGGCCCGACAAAACGGGGCCTCGCCGACGCTCTGATCCGGCGGCTGCGCGAGCGCTTCGCGCCCGGCGGCTTTCTGCATTACGGCCAGGGCAAATGGTATCCGGGCGAGAGCCTGCCGCGTTGGGCCTTCGCCGTCTATTGGCGCGGCGACGGCGCGCCGATCTGGCGCAATTCCGATCTTGTCGCGCCTATGGACCACGCAAAACCGGGCGCCGCCACGCCAAAGGCGGCGGAGGCTTTCGCCGCGACGCTGGCCGCGCATCTGGGCGTCGACAGTTGCTACATCATCCCCGCCTATGAAGACCCGCTGCATCGGATTGGCGAGGAAGCGGCGCTGCCGATCAACATCGATCCTTCCGACCCCAAGATCGACGATCCGGTCGAACGCAGCCGCATCGTCCGCAGTTTCGAACGGGGCCTTTCGACCCCGACGGGCTTCGTGCTGCCGATCCAGCGCTGGAACGCGCCGGCGAGCCGTATAGGCTGGGTGTCGGGACATTGGCCCTTGCGGCGCGGAAAGCTGTTTCTGGCGCCGGGCGATTCGCCGATGGGCCTGCGCCTGCCCTTAAGCTCGCTGCGCTGGGTGCGCCCGGAGATTTATCCGCAAATCGTGCAGCAGGACACGCTCGAAGAACGCGGCGAACTGCCGCCGGCCTCCCATTATCAAAACGCCTACCGCGCCGCCTCCACGAGCCCCGGACCAAAGACGAGCCCCGGACCAAAGTTGCAGGAGCAGAATCCCGACGAAGGCGGCGTGCGCACGGCGCTGACCATCGAGCCGCGCGACGGGGCGCTCTGCGTGTTCATGCCGCCGGTGCAAAGGCTGGAGGATTATCTAGACCTGCTCGCCGCCGTGGAGGAGACCGCCGAGGAGACCGGCCTCCAGTTGCATGTCGAAGGTTATGAGCCGCCGATCGACCCTCGTCTCAACGTCATTAAGGTCACGCCCGACCCTGGCGTGATCGAGGTGAACATCCATCCCGCCAAATCCTGGCGCGAGGCGGTGGTCAACACCACGGGGCTTTACGAGGACGCGCGACGGGCGCGGCTCACCACCAGTAAATTCATGACCGACGGGCGCGGCGCGGGCTCGGGCGGCGGCAATCATGTGGTGCTCGGCGGCAAGAACACCGCCGATTCGCCGTTTCTGCGCCGGCCCGATCTGCTCAAGAGTTTCATCCTCTACTGGCAGCGCCATCCCGCACTGTCCTATCTGTTCTCCGGTCTGTTCATCGGCCCGACCAGCCAGTCGCCGCGCATCGACGAGGCGCGACACGAATCGCTCTATGAAATGGAGATCGCGCTCGCCAATACGCCGGCGCCCGGCTCCGGCGACTTTCCGCTCTGGCTCGTCGACCGGCTGTTCCGCAATTTATTGGTCGACGTTTCCGGCAACACCCATCGCGCCGAAATCTGCATCGACAAGCTCTATTCCCCGGACGGCCCGACCGGGCGGCTTGGCCTTGTCGAATTTCGCGCTTTCGAGATGCCGCCGGACGCCCGCATGAGCCTCGCCCAGCAATTGCTGCTGCGGGCGCTCACCGCCTGGTTTTGGCGCGAGCCGCGGGAAGGCGGGCTCGTGCGCTGGGGAACCGCGCTGCACGACAAATTCATGTTGCCGCAGTACGTTTGGGAAGATTTCGCCGACGTGCTGGGCGATCTTAACCGCGCGGGATACCCATTCGAGCCGGAATGGTTCCTGGCGCAATGGGAGTTCCGCTTCCCGCTCGTTGGCTCCGTGACGCATGACGGCGTGCGTTTGGAGTTGCGTCATGCGCTCGAACCCTGGCATGTCATGGGCGAACAGGGCGCGCAGGGAGGCATGGTGCGTTACGTCGACTCCTCGGTCGAGCGATTGCAGGTCAAGGCGCAGGGATTTGTGCCGGGCCGGCATGTGATCGCCTGCAATGGGCGGCGGCTGCCGATGACCGGCTCGGGCAAGAACGGCGAGGCCGTGGCCGGCGTGCGCTTCAAGGCGTGGCGACCGCCATCGGGCCTGCACCCCACCGTTTCCGTCCACGCGCCGCTGACCTTTGACGTGATCGACAGTTGGAGCGCCCGCTCGCTAGGCGGCTGCGTTTATCACAGCGCTCATCCCGGCGGACGCAGCTACGATACGTTCCCGGTCAATGCGCAAGAGGCCGAGGCGCGGCGGCTGTCCCGCTTTCAGGATCATGGCCATACCCCCGGAACGGCTCTGCCCCCACACGAAGAACCAGCGGGGGAATTTCCGCTGACGCTCGACCTGCGGAGGAATTTTGTCCTCTAAATGCGCCGACGCCCTGCCGCATGACGCCGACGCCCTGGGCGCTAAATTGGCGTCCTGGCTGGCCGGCTATCGCCTGGCGCATGGGACCGCCGACGAACTGCTCGACGCGGGCGGGCGACTGCGCGAACATTGGCGGGCCTTGCTAAGCGCTCTCGCGAAGCTCGGCGAGGCCGACATCGACCAGCGTTTCGCCGGCGCCAACCGGCGCATCGACGAGATGGGCGTAACCTATCGCGCGCCTGGCGAAGCGCGCGAGCGCGCTGCTCCGCTGGCCCGCCTGCCGCTGTTGCTCCCGCAAAGCGAATGGGAGGAGATCGAGGCCGGAATCGTCCAGCGCGCCGAACTGCTCGACCTCGTCCTGAGCGATATTTACGGCGAAGGCCGACTGATCGCGGAAGGCGCGCTGCCGGCGACTGTGGTGACGGGCTCGCCGGAGTTCATCAGGCCGATGCGCGGCGTCACGCCCCCCGGCGGCCGCTGGCTGCGTTTTTACGCGGCGGAGATCGCGCGCGGGCCCGACGGCGCTTGGCGGGTGCTGGGCGACCGCGCTCAGGCGCCTTCCGGCGCCGGCTATGCGTTGGAAAACCGGCTGATCATGGCGCGCGCCGTCCCGAGCCTGTTCCGCGACATGAATGTGCGCCGGATGGCTCCATTCTTCCGCGATTTTCGCGCCGGCCTCGCGAGTTGCGCGCAGCGCGTCGATCCGCGCATCTGCCTGCTGACGCCCGGCCCCTTCAGCGAGACCTACGCCGAACAGGTCAATCTCGCCCGTTATCTCGGGCTGCTGCTGGTCGAGGGCGAAGACCTCGTGGCCAATGACGGCAAGCTCTATGTCCGCACCATCGCCGGCCTGAAGCGCGCCGATGTGTTGTGGCGCAGGGTCGACGCGGACTGGTGCGACCCGCTGGAGTTGAACGCCGCCTCTAAGCTCGGCGCGCCCGGCCTGTTGGAGGCGATCCGCCAGGGCGCGGTCGCCGTCGCCAATATGCCCGGCGCGGGCCTCGTCGAGGCGCGCGCGCTGATGAGCTTTCTGCCGGCGCTGGCGCTGCGGTTGCTCGGCGAGGAACTGCGCCTTCCCAATGTCGACACGCTCTGGTGCGGCGACGATGCGACGCGGGCGCAAGTTCTCGCCAGTCTTGACACGCACCGTATCAAGGACGCGTTCGCGCCGGCGCCGATGTTTCGAACGACCTTTCCAGGCGGCGTCGACGCACACGGCCTGCCGACGGTGGCCATGAGCCCGGCGCACCGCGAAAAACTCGTCGCGGCGATCATGGCGCGCGGCATGGATTTCGTGGCGCAGGAGGAGCTGAGTTTTTCGACCACGCCAGCCTGGGTCGACGGCGCCTTGACGCCGCGCCCCTTCGCGCTGCGCGTATTCGCGGCGGCGACGAAGGACGGCTGGCGGGTGATGCCCGGCGGCTATTGCCGCGTCTACGAGCAGCAAAGCCGGGACGGACAGCCTCTCCATGTCGTCGCGCCCTGCGCCGATGTCTGGGTGCTCAGCGAGGAGAAGATCGAAGCGGCGACGCTGCTGCCGCCCGCCGACGACGCTCGCATCGTGCGGGTGCTCGGCAGTCTGCCAAGCCGCGCCGCCGACAATCTGTTCTGGATGGGGCGCTATCTCGAGCGCACCGAGGCGGTGCTGCGCATCGTGCGCTGCCTGTGCAACCGGCTCACCGAAGCCCAGGCGCCGCACGCCGAGGCGGAGGGCCTGAGCGAGCGCCAGCCGATCAATCGGTTGCGGCGGCTGCTGATCGCCTGGGGCTGCGTTGAAGAAGAAACGCGGGACTCGCCGGCGGCGGCCCTGGCGCTCGCCGCGGTCGGCGACGCCGAGGCCTACGGTTCGGCTCGCGCCAACGCCATGCGGGCCAAGGGCGCCGCGTCGATCCTCCGCGAGCGTCTGTCGCCGGACGTCTGGCAACTCATCGGTGGGCTGGAGACGCGGTTGCAACGCGCCGCGACTTTAGGAAGCGGCGCGCAAAATACAGCCGCCGCGACTTTAGGAAGCGGCGCGCAAAATACAGCCGCCGCGACTTTAGGAAGCGGCGCGCAAAATACAGCCGCCGCGACTTTAGACAACGGCGCACAAAATACAGCCGCCGCGACTTTAGACAACGGCGGGCGGAAAATCGCCGCCGAACCCGAGATCGTCGACTGCGTGGAACGCGCGTTGCATACGCTGGCGGCGCTCTCCGGCCTGATGGACGAAAACTTCAACCGCGTCGCGGGCTGGAACTTTCTCGATCTCGGCAAGCGAGTCGAGCGGGCGATCAACACCTGCCGATTTGCGCGCCAATTCGCCGACGCCGGACCGACGATGGACTCGCTCGACGCGCTGATCGAATTGATCGACTCGCAGATCACCTATCGCAGCCGCTATCTCTCCGGAGCGGCGCTGGCGCCCGTGCTCGACATGGCGATGCTCGATCCGTACAATCCGCGCTCGGTGAGCTTTCAGATCGCCCGCATCGACGATCATTTGTCCGCTCTGCCCGCGCTGGTCGACGACGGCGTGATGGAGGCGCCGCGCCGGCTGGCCGTGCGGTTGCGCTCGGAACTGGAAACCGAGGAGGCGCGCCGGCTCTCGCCCGGCGCCATTCTAAAAATCGAGCAGCGGCTGAACGGCCTCGCCGACGCTGTCGCCAAACGTTATTTTCTGCAGGGCGGAGACGCGCGGCGTCCCGACAAACGGTCTCAACTCGCGTGATCTACGACATCCGCCATGTGACGACTTACAGCTACGCCGCGCCCGTCGCCACGGCGCGTTGCGCGCTGCGCCTCAGCCCACGCGGCGACGGCGGCCAGCGGGTGCTGCGCAGCGTCATCGAACTGACGCCGGAGCCGGGGCGCCGCCGCGCGCGACTCGACTTTTTCGGCAATGGTCTCACCGAGGCGCGGATCGACGTCCCGCACACCCGTTTGCGGATTACGCTCGAAGCGCGCGTCGCGGTGCGGCGGCGGCCGCCGCCAGCGGCGGCGCTGACTCCAGGCTGGGAGACGGTGCGCGACGCCGCCGCGGCGTCAAAATCGCTCGACGCCCAGTCGCCGGCGCATTTCTTGTTTGCCGGGCGTCTCACCCCATTGCTGGAGCCGGTCACAGCCTATGCGCGCGAAAACTTTGCGCCGGGACGGCCGATTCTCGAAGCGGCGTTCGCGTTGATGCGGCGCATAGGCGCCGGTTTCGCCTATGATCCCAAGGCGACCCAAATCGCGACCCCGCTCGCCGAGGTTTTCAAACAGCGCGGCGGCGTCTGCCAGGACTTCGCCCATATCATGATCGCCGGCCTGCGTGGCCTCGGCCTACCGGCGGCCTATGTCAGCGGCTATTTGCGCACGCTGCCCGCGCCGGGCAAGAAGCGCCTCGAAGGCGTCGACGCGTCGCACGCCTGGGTCTCGCTGTGGTGCGGTCCGGCCTTCGGCTGGCTCCAACTCGACCCGACCAATGAAGTCTTCGTCGGGGACGATCATATCGTGCTCGCCATCGGGCGCGACTATGCCGACGTTTCGCCGATCTACGGCGTGATCCTGGGGTCGGGCTCGCAAAAATTGACGGTCAGCGTCGACGTCAAGGCGGTCGAAGGTCGAACGGACGACACTCGGCCGGAGCTCGATCGACTCGACGCGCGGGTTTAATTCTTCGGCCGCGCGACAAAACACAGCCGGCTTTGGTTGTGGCCGATGTTGCGCGGCAAAAGGCGGGCGCCGTAACCGCGCTGTTGCAGAAACTCGCAGAGTTCCGCCGCGCCATAGCGGAAAAATCCCAACTCCTTGCGCAGCCGCCGATAGTCCGAAAAATACAGCCGTGCGAGGCTCGTCGACGCCGCCCCGAAAAAGCCTCCACGCCAGCCGAACTGCAATAGGGCGCCGGCGTCGTTCAGCGGGTTGGATTGGGGCGTCGGTATGTCGGCGAGCAGCAGTCGCCCGTCGGCTTTGAGTTTGGCGCGCCATAAATCGAGCAGGCCGGAAAATTCTTCCGGCGCGACATATTGGATCAGCGAATTGGCGACGACGAGATCGAGCGAGGCGTCGGCCACCGCGCCAAGCGTCCCATCCTCCAAAATCTTGATCCGCGCCTCCCTCCCGAACCGCGCCTGTAGCCTTTCCCGCACATGCGGCGCGGCGTCGTAGAGCAACAGGGCTTCGCAGTCGCCCGCCAGCCGTGCGGCGAACAGCGCGTCGCCGCAGCCGTAATCCAGCACCAAGGCCTCGGGCGAACGCACATGCGCCGAAAGATCGCGCGCGACGCCTTCGTAATGCAGTTCCCTGCGGCGGTCGCAGGCGTAGATCGCCGTGTCGCCGTTCCAGAAATCGAGCCAGCTTTTCGCGCCGTTCCGCCGCATCGCCTGTCCCTTGGGCGCCCTCAAAATCAATATTTCCAGATGAGCCCGATCGAGGTCGCGGTCGGCGTCGGTGGGAAGGGGCCGGCGTGGCGCAGCGCGGTCATCGCCGCCTGATCCAACGCCGTCGAGCCGGACGATTGCCGTAGCGCCTGATGCACCAGGTGCCCTTCGGGATCGACGTAGAACGTGATGATTCCATCCCCGCTTCGACTGCCCTCGACGGGGTGGAACTGCCGTTTGATATAGCCGAGAACCACGGAAAGATAGGTCGGCTTGGCGGTGCCGCCGGTGATGGGCGCGGTCTTGGCCGCGCCGCCGATTTGAAAGTCGGGCAGAGGGGCGAGCGAGGCCACCATGTCGGAGATGGACTTCTGCTTCTCGCCGACCACCGCCTTGGGATCGGGCTTCGTTGGCTTTTTATCGGTTTTCGCGCCGGGTTTCGGCGCCTGTTCGACGACCTCGGCCTCGCGCTTGTCCTCTTCCTGCGGCGCGGTCGCCTCGGGTTCTTGCGCGGGCTGGGGCGCGGCCTCCTGCTGCGGCTTCTGCTTGACCGGATTGGGAGTCGGCGCGGTCTGCTCGTTGGGGCGCGCCAGCTTTTGCGCCTTGGTCGCGTCGTCGGGCGCCTCGCGGTCCGCGGTTTCCTTGTTCTCGGCGCGCGGCGCGTCGTAGGCCGGCTTTTCGTCGAGCGTGAGCTTCTCCTGTGGCGGCTTGGGCTGCGGCTTTTTTTCGGGAGCCGGCGGCTCCGGCGGCTTTTGCTCGGGTGGCGGCGGCGGTTGCTCGGCCTGTTGCTGTGGCGGCGGCGGTTCGTTGACGACCTCGACCGAGATTTCCTCCTCAGGCGCCGGGATCGGCGTGCTGATCCCGTCCATCAGGATCAGCACAACCACAATCGTGATGTGGATCAGCAGGCAACCGAGGAACAGGAAGAGAAAGCGCCTGCGCTTGCTCGGGACCGGCGCGTCGACCCGCTCATCGGGCGCCGCGCATAGCAAGGGCGTCGTCGCTGGCGAAGTCTCGGTCGATCCAATCACTTTTAAGCCACGCTCCTGTCGACGATTTTACCCCCGTGGGCTGTACGGGGCCCCCATTGCGAGGAGCCATAGGGCGCCCGATTGACAGGCTATGGCGACGCGGCAATCCAGAGTCCAGTAGCCCCCTGGATTGCTTCGTTCCGCTCGCAATGACGCCGCTCCTTGCGACGAGCCCTTGTTAACAGCCGCCCGAATGAATCGATAGACCGCATATGCGCGGATAAGCTCTAAGGTCAATCCTGGGGCGAAATTTTGTCGTCGGCGCGCCAACCGCGCGCCACGGCCCATTTTTTCGCGGCGAGGGCGCTCCGCGACTCTACCGCCACGCCGAAACGCGCAAATCTTCAAAACTCCTGACTCAGCAGAGCTAAAGACCCGGGCCGACGCGCCTAACGCGGATTTCGCCAATAGTTAAGCAGCCTGATGCTTTGCAGAGCCGGTCCGGCTTCGACAAAAACGACGCCAAGCAAAATGAGCGCACAGCCAAGGACAGCCAAGCTTGTCAGGCGTTCAGACAGCAGGACCGCTGCCGATATGGCGGCGAAGACACTCTCAAGCGACATAATTAAAGCGGCCTCCGCCGCTGGAGTATATTTTTGAGCGAATATCTGCAGTGTGTAAGCAATTCCCCCAGAGCAAAAGCCGGCATAGAGGATAGAGGGAAGCGCCAAGGCTAATCCCTCTTTCGAAATGGGCTCAAAGCCCAGCCCGCCAATAAGGCCGAAAACAGCGGCGACGCCGTATTGCGCAAATGCCAAAAAGAATGGCCGATGGGCGCGGCTGTGAAAGATCGGAATCAAGCTTATAGCAAAGGCCCACGCAACGTCTGCGATTAGGACAAGCGCATCGCCGGAAGTCCAGCGCTGGAATTGCCCCTTTTCCGTTAGGAGCCAAGCTCCGGTAATGGACACGATGCTCGCGATTAAAACAAAAAGTCTTGGTCTGGTTCCGGTTATCGTCCAGACAATCAACGGAACGAAGATCACGTAGAGCGCCGTCAAAAACCCGCCGTTGGTCGCCGTCGTCGTGACGAGACCGATTTGTTGCAAACTGGCGCCGACGAAGAGGCAAAGGCCGATAAGCCCAGCCAGGCCTAAATCCCCTTTGTTCAACTGAGACCGATTTTTTTTATTATGCTCGTAGAATGCCAACGGCGCGAGCGTAATCCATGACAGTAGAAAACGCACACCAACAAAGCTGACCGGTCCCATGCTGTCGTTAGCGCGCTTCTGAGCGATAAAAGCTGTTCCCCAAATACATGCAACGAGCAAAAGAAGCAAATCAGCACGCATTCTGGTCATTATACTTCTTTTCTCTTGGGGCCGTGACGCCGCTGCTGCATTCTGTCTGTTAATGAGGTCCATGCGTTGGAAAAATGTAATTACCCACCCCCATTTCCGGCGCGCTGATCTGGGGCGCGGCTGCTGATTTCCGGGTGCCCCTTGCCACGGACTCCAATCTCTGAATCCATGAGGTATGGATCGCACTGATTTGCAGCG
>Ga0182030_10001502_pt1 | contig 48146 bp, 45 predicted proteins | sample 812S3MmetaG_FD_121299 | JGI IMG/M metagenome (GOLD analysis project Ga0182030, IMG submission 121299) | Permafrost microbial communities from Stordalen Mire, Sweden - 812S3M metaG (Illumina Assembly) | ecosystem: Environmental > Terrestrial > Soil > Wetlands > Permafrost | place: Sweden... | reverse complement strand
CTTGCCGGAAAAAGCGCCTCCGCCATGGCGCGCCATACCGCCGTAGGTATCGACGATGATCTTGCGTCCCGTGAGACCAGTGTCGGCGTGCGGTCCGCCGAGCACGAAATTTCCAGAGGGGTTCACGAAGACCCGCATTGAACTGGCGTCAAGGTGGGCGGGCAACATCGGTGTGATCACGTGCTCGATGATGTCGTTCTTGATGGTGGTCATCGAATCGACGCCCTCTTCGTGTTGGGTCGATATCAGCACTGTGTCGATCGCGACCGGTTTGCCGTCCTCGTAGACGATGGTCACTTGTGTTTTGCCGTCGGGTCGTAGGTAGGGCACGAGTCCGGAGCGACGCACCTGGGCGAGTCGCATCGAGAGTCGGTGGGCCAGCCAGATCGGCAGCGGCATGAAGTCGTCATTGTCACTGCAGGCGTAACCGAACATCATGCCCTGATCACCGGCGCCCTGGGCGTTCAGCACGTCCTCGTCGCCACCACCGGATCGCTGTTCGAACGCCACGTCGACGCCGTCGGCGATGTCGGGACTCTGTTTGTCGAGTGACACCAGGATCCCGCAACTACGGCCGTCGAAGCCCATCGCGCCGTCGTCGTAACCAATGCCGATGATTGTCTCTCGCGCGAGATGATTGATATCGACATACGCGCTGGTACTGATCTCTCCGGCCACGACGCACAATCCCGTCGTGAGCAACGTCTCACAGGCCACGCGCGCCATGGGGTCCTGGGCGAGAATGGCGTCAAGGACCGCGTCGGAAACCTGATCGGCAACCTTGTCGGGGTGTCCTTCGGTCACCGACTCCGACGTGAAGAGGGTGCGGTCACTCATGGGGCTCCTTGGATAACAATGAAGCCACCCTAGCCAATATCGCCATCGCAATATCCTCTTTCGATCGCAGCGAGACCGATTCACTGACGCCATCGCGCTCGAGCATGACGACCTCGTTCGTCTCGTGTTCGAATCCCGCACTCGGCGCGGCGACGTCGTTGACGACCAACAGGTCGACGTCCTTGCGCACCAGTTTGGCGCGAGCGTTCTCCACGACGTTCGTGGTCTCGGCGGCGAACGCGACGACGATTTGGTCGTCGCGGCGCGCCGCGACGAGGTCGAGCACAATGTCGGGCGTCATCTCGAAGCGCAGCGTCGGGAGCCCCGCGTCCTTCTTCATCTTCTCGCTCGCGGCGCTCACCGTGAAGTCCGCCACGGCCGCGGCCATGATCGCGCAATCGTTGGTCGCGAAGCGTTCGAGCATGACGTCGCGCATCTGCGCGGCGCTCTCGACGCGCACGACCTCGATCGACGTGGTCACGTCGAGGGCCAGCGATCGTTCCACCGTCGTGACCAACGTCACCGTGGCACCCTGACGTCGGGCTACTTCGGCGAGCGCGTAGCCCTGACGACCGGAGGACCGGTTCGCGATCACGCGCACCGGGTCGATCGCTTCACGGGTACCGCCCGCGCTGATGAGGACGCGCCGTCCACTGAGCGCGCCGCGGTAGCCCCGCACGATTCGCTCGATCAATTCGAATATCGCGGCCGGTTCGGCCATTCGACCGACGCCCACGTCGCCACCGGCGAGATGACCGGTCTCCGGCTCGAGTACCAACACACCGCGACGTCGTAGCGTCGCGAGGTTCTCCTGCACCGACGGCTGCGCCCACATCTCGGAGTGCATCGCCGCGCACAGCAACACCGGCGCCTTGGTGGCCAGCAACGTGGCCCCCAACAGATCGTCGGCGAGTCCGGTCGCGTAGCGCGCGATGAGGTGCGCGGTGGCGGGCGCGACCACGACGAGATCGGCGTTTCGCCCGAGGTACGTATGGGGAATCGGTGTCGTTGGGTCGCCGAAGAGCGTCGTGCGTGCCGGCTCGCTCGCGAGCGCGCTGAAGGTCAGTTCACCGACAAAACGAGTGGCGTCGGGCGTGAGGATCGGAGAGACGAAGTAGTTCGCGTCGCGAAGCAGCCGCAACAGTTCGACCGACTTGTACGCGGCGATGCCGCCGGCGACGCCGAGGACTATGCGAGGGTTCGACGACTCAGGCGTCGCGGAGGGCATCGGTGAAGGCGTCCAGGTCGTTGTTGGCGTCCTGACGGGCCTCTTCCAACGCGACTGCCTGAAGTCGCTCGTCTTCGAGCTCTTCGGGCGTCGGGCGGTGGAACTCCAGCTTGCCCTGGTAGAGCTCTTCCATCGCGAGCGACAGCGATTTGTTCGACAGTGACGTCACCTGCGGCGGGATCAGGGCGCCGTGGCCCGAACCGAGTCCGTTGTAGTACTCGTTGATCTCGCGGGCCCGGATCGCCGTGACGGCCACGAGCGTGAACTTCGAGTCGCCCACCTTGTTGAGAAGGGTTTCAATGGGCGGATCAACGAGGGTGGGGCGTTCGGCCATGGTATTCAGTCCTTGTTCGAGGGGGGTCGCCCAGACGGGCGGAGTTCTTCCAGTATAGAGAGGATTTCGCTCGTTGCTCGGTCCAGGTCGTCATTGACCACGACGCGCGTAGCAATCGACTGACCTTTCGCCAGTTCGTACGGTGCGCTCGAGAGTCGTTTTTGCACGTGCTCTTCGGCGTCACCGCGACCGCGAAGGCGATCCTCGAGCTGTTCCATCGAGGGGGCGACGACCAGCACGACGACGGCCGAAGGATCGTGGGCGAGGACCTGTTCGGCACCCTGGACCTCGATCTCGAGCAACACGTCACGCTCACCGGCCTGGGGACGCGGCGTCCCGTAGAGGTTGCCGTGAAACTCGGCCCACTCGAGAAACGCGTCGTCGTCGATGGCCTTCTCGAAGGTCGCACGATCAACGAAGTGGTACTCGGTGCCGTCCTCGGTGTCGCGCACCGGTCGCGTCGTCCAACTCTTGCTCAACCAGAGACGTTCGTCGGCGTCGACGAGCCGACGGGCCAGAGTGCCTTTGCCAACGCCGCCCGGACCGATGAGTACCGCAATGAACGGATCAGCGGACAAGAGCTCGAAACAGTTCAGCGCGCTGCTTGGGACCGAGACCCCGAATCCGGCGGGTCTTGGCGATCGACGCGTTGTTCATGATTCGTTCGGCCTTCACTTCGCCAATGGCGGGTAAAGCGCTGATGAGGTCGTAGGCGCGCATCTGCGCGACACACTCCTCGCGTGCCGCGAGTTCGAAGAGTTCCTCGAGCGAAAGCTCACCCGACTTCACTTGACGCTTCACTTCGGCGCGTCGGCGACGGTTCGCCACCGCCAATCGCGATGCCTCAACTCGCTGTTCTTGCGAGAGGTTCGGCGGAGTGGGAGTCACGTTGTCAGATTACTCCCCTGCGCTGACTTTTGTTCAGGCCAACGCCTGATTGAGATCATCGCGCCAGCGACGCGCCGCGTCGCGCAGTGCCGCGCGCTCAGGACCGGCGTTCAGTATGGATCGTGCAACATTCACAAGCACCGTGTTCTTGGGACAACGAGCGAACAATCGTGCAACGTCCTCCGCGGTCGCACCCTGCGCGCCTACGCCCGGAACCAAGTAAGGGCCGCCCAGTTGCGCCAGATCGAACTCCGGCGCGTCGCGCGTCGCGCCGATCACGACGCCGTATGATCCACGACCATCCTCACGCGCGTTCAAATCCGCGACCGAGCGAAGTACGAGGTCCTCGACCCGCTCGCCGTCGGTCGTGCGGGCTTGTTGAAGTGCCCGGCCCTCCGGGTTCGACGTCGCGACGAGGACGAACACGCCGCGTGCGTTGTCCTTCGCGAGCGTGAAGAGTGGCGCGAGCGCCCCAACCCCGAGATACGGACTCGCCGTCACGGCGTCGACGCGAAGCGGTGAACGTTCGCCCAACCACGCCTCGGCGTAGCCGGCATTCGTGAGCGCGAAGTCGCCGCGCTTGGCGTCGGCGACCACCATCACGTCGGCGTCGCGCGCGTCACTGATGAGTCGTTCGAGCACTCGGTAGCCCTCGGAACCGAATCGTTCGAAGAAGGCCACCTGCGGTTTGATCGCGGCCGCGGTACCGACGACAGCCTCGAGGGCGGCGCGCACGAAGAACTCCATCCCCTCGACCGTGTCACCGCGGTCCCAGGACTCGAGCAACTCTCGACTGGGATCGACACCAACACAGAGTGGACCCAGGGCCCGAATCCGTTCGCGCAGTCGCACACCAAAGGTCTCATCCATGAACCGCTCCCACTATGTCGCTCAGCCGAGTCACGTGGTGTCGCTCCATCCATTGGGCGACACCGCGTTGCACCTTCCACGGGGCGCGCGGGTCCGCGAACGTCGCCGTGCCGACCTCGACCGCGTTGGCGCCGGCCATGATCATCGCCACGGCGTCCTCGCCACTGCTGACGCCGCCGACGCCGACGATTGGCACGTCGGGAAACGCCGCGCGGCACTCGAACACGCTGCGCAGCGCCACCGGCAAGATCCCCGGCCCACTGATGCCGCCCCCACCGTTACCCAGTGATGCTCGCCGTTGTTCGATGTCGATGGCGAGCCCGAGCACGGTGTTGACCAACACCAACGCGTCGGCCCCGGCGTCGAGCGCGGCGTCGGCGACCTCCACGAGGTCGGGCGTGTTGGGACTCAACTTGATCCACAGCGGGACGCCGGCCACCTTTGACGCGCGAACGATCTCTGCGGTGGCGAGCGCCGAGTGCGCGAAGATCGAAGATCGGCTCTCGAGGTTGGGACAACTCGCGTTCACCTCCAACGCCACGACCTTGGCACCGCGCATCGCCTCGGCCGCTGCTGCGAACTCCGACACCGTACGGCCCCAGATCGAGGCCACCACGGCACAGCCTCGTCGTTCGAGGTCCGGCAGATATCGCTCGCGCCACGTGGCCACGCCCGGTCCCGCGAGGCCGACTGCGTTCAACATGTGTTCGCCCGAAGAGGCGACGCGCGGCGCGGCGTTCCCCTCCCAGGCGAAGGCGGCCAAGGACTTGACGACGACCGCGCCGAGATCGGCGAGTTCACCGTATCCGGCGAGTTCGTCGCCGTAGCCCGAAGTCCCGGCGGCGGTCAGAATCGCGGATCGCAGCGCCACGGTCCCGACGCTGGTCGAGAGTTCACTCATCGGTGCAACTCCTGGAGTGGCGCGACACGCCAGCCCTGGGATCGGGTGTCGGCGATACCCTTGGCGGCGGCGAGACCGGCGCTGATCGTCGTGAGGCACGACACCGCGTGAACGACACACGCGCCGCGGATAAGTGCACCATCGGCACGCGCGCCACTGCCCGACGGCGTGTTGATGACGAGTTGCACCTCACCCGCCGCGATCATCGACACGGCGTCGACGCCCATTTCGGCCAACCCCACTTTGCCCACCAACATGTCGACCGCGACACCGTGCGCGCGAAGGTAGCCGGCGGTGCCCACCGTCGCGGCGAGCGTGAAGCCGAGATCGAACAGGAGTCGCGCGAGTTCGAGGCCCTGGACCTTGTCACGATCCGCGAGGCTCATGAAGACCCGACCCTGGTCCGGAAGCCGAATGCCGGCGGCCAGTTGCGCCTTGGCAAAGGCGATGCCGAAACTCTCCCCCACCCCCATGACCTCACCGGTCGAGCGCATTTCGGGTCCGAGCACCGTGTCGACGCCGGGAAATCGATTGAACGGCAGTACGGCTTCTTTCACCGACACGTACGTCGGTACCGGCGTCGCGGCGGGCACGATGCCGCGTTGGACCAGTTCGTGGAGCGTCTGGCCCATCATGACGCGAACGGCGACCTGCGCGAGCGCCACTCCGGTCGCCTTGGCGACGAAGGGCACCGTGCGAGAGGCGCGAGGATTCGCCTCGAGGACGAAGACCTCTTCGTCCTTCACGGCGTACTGCACGTTGATCAGGCCGACGACGCCGAGCGCCTCAGCGATTTTCTTGGTGTAGTCGTGCAACGTCGACTGCACCGCGTCACTCAGGGTTTGCGGCGGTAGCGCGCACGCCGAGTCACCCGAGTGCACGCCCGCCTCTTCGACGTGCTCCATCACTCCGGCGATGAAGACGTCGCCCGAGTGGTCGCGCACGGCGTCAACGTCTACTTCGATGGCGTCTTCGAGGAAACTGTCGATCAGAATCGGTCGGCTCTGGGAGACGCCGCCCTCACGCGCCAAGGAACCGTGCTGGCTCGTCAGGTCCTTCATCACTCGTTCGAGCGCCGCGTCGTCGTAGACGATCTCCATCGCCCGTCCGCCGAGCACGTAGCTCGGTCGCACCAGGACCGGATAGCCGACCTCGCGCACGATCGTCCGGGCTTGGGCGAGGTTGAGCGCGACGTCGCCGGGCGGCTGGCGCAGGCCGAGTGACGTGCAAATCGATGACCACTGCTCTCGATCCTCGGCGGCGTCGATCGACGCGACGGGCGTTCCGAGGACCAACGCGGGGTCAATCGAGTGTGACAGCTTGAGCGGGGTCTGTCCCCCGAGGGACACGATCACGCCGAGCACTCGCGCTCCGTCGACGCACGCCGCCTGCTCGGCCGCGACCACTTCGGCGACGTCCTCGGGCGTGAGAGGTTCGAAGTACAGCCGATCGGACGTCGAATAGTCCGTCGACACTGTCTCGGGATTGCAGTTCACCATCACGGTCTCGTAACCCATGTCGCGCAGCACGAACGAGGCGTGCACGCAGCAGTAGTCGAACTCGATGCCCTGGCCGATGCGATTCGGCCCGGAGCCGAGAATGATCACCCGATCGCGGGCCGAGGCGACCACCTCGCTGGTGTCCTCATAGGTGCTGTAGTGATACGGCGTCGACGCGTCGAACTCCGCGGCGCACGTGTCGACGGTCTTGAACGTGGTGGTCACTCCGGCCGCTCGCCGAAGGGCCGTGACCTCTTCGACGGGGCGCACGCACAGGTCGGCGATCTGGGGATCGGAGAATCCCCACTGTTTGTAGCGTCGCCACTCACGCACGCTGAACTCCTCAAGCTCCGACTGCGCAGTGAGTTCGCGCTCGCGCTCGATGATCTCGCCCAACTGTTGAATGAACCAACAGTCGATGCCGGTTCGAGCGACCACGTCGTCGATCGACGCGCCGCGCCAGAGTAGTTCGTGCAACGCGAAGAGTCGCTCCGGCGTCGCGACGACCGCACTGTGCCAGAGCCGCTCGATGTCGAAGTCCACGAACTCCGAGTGACGTCCCAGCGCGAAACCGGCGCGACCCTGTTCGAGCGAACGAACCGCCTTCTGCAGTGATTCGGCGAAGTTCCGACCGATGGCCATCACCTCACCGACCGACTGCATCCTCGTGCCGAGTTCGGCCAGTGCACCCGGCAGCTTCTCGAAGGCCCAGCGCGGGATCTTGGTCACCACGTAGTCGATCACCGGTTCGAAACTGGCCGGTGTCACTTCGGTGATGTCGTTTCGAATCTCGTCGAGCGAGTAACCAACGGCCAATCGAGCGGCGATTTTGGCGATGGGGAAACCGGTGGCCTTGGACGCCAACGCGCTCGAACGACTCACCCGTGGGTTCATCTCGATCACGAGTCGCTCGCCCGTCGCGGGGTTGACCGCGAACTGCACGTTGGAGCCGCCCGTTTCGACACCGACTCGTCGAAGGACCGCAAAGGCGTCGTCGCGCATCTCTTGGTACTCGACGTCCGAGAGCGTTTGAATGGGCGCCACGGTGATCGAGTCTCCGGTGTGGACACCCATCGGGTCGAAGTTCTCGATCCCGCAGACGACGACGCAGTTGTCCGCGTGGTCGCGCATGACTTCGAGTTCGAACTCTTTCCATCCGGCGACCGACCGCTCGACGAGAATCTCTGAGACCGGTGAGGCCGCGATACCTTCGCCGGCCAAGAGACGTAGCTGCGATTCGTCGTGGGCGATGCCGGTGCCCGAACCTCCCAGGATGAAACTCGGTCGAATCATGACCGGCCAGCCGATGCCCACCGCGACGTCGAACGCCTCATCGACGCTGCGGGCGAATCCCGACTCCGGTACCGCGAGTCCAATGTCAGCCATGGCCGACTTGAAGAGGTCGCGGTCCTCCGCGGTCGCGATCGCCTCCGGTCGCGCGCCGATGACTTCGACGCCGAATCGCTCCGTGACCCCGCGTCGAACCAGCTCCATGGTCAAGTTGAGCGCGGTCTGTCCACCCAGCGTCGGGAGCAGTGCGTCGGGCCGTTCGCGTTCGATGATGTCGGTGAGGACGTCCGCGTCCAACGGTTCGACGTACGTGACGTCGGCCGTTGAGGGGTCGGTCATGATCGTGGCGGGATTGGAGTTCACCAGGATCACTTTGAAGCCCTCGGCGCGCAGTACTTGGCAGGCCTGGGTCCCGGAGTAGTCGAATTCACAGGCCTGGCCAATGACGATCGGACCTGAGCCGATGACCATGATCGAGTTGATGTCGGTGCGCTTGGGCATCAGGCGCCCATCGTGGCGCCGTCGCGCAACGCGTCGTCGAAGCGTTCGAAGAGGTAGCGCGCGTCGTGCGGTCCCGGACCGGCTTCCGGGTGATACTGGACCGAGAAGCACCGTTCACTCGGCGCCGAGACACCCTCGATGACGCCGTCGTTCAAATTCACGTGGCTCACCACGCCGCGGGTCAAGGAATCCGGCGTGACCGCGTAGTTATGGTTCTGTGCCGTGATTTCGATTCGCCCGGTGCTCAGATCACAGACCGGATGGTTGCTGCCGTGATGGCCGAAGGGCAATTTGAAGGTCCGCCCGCCGAGTGCCTGGGCGAGCAACTGATGACCGAGACAGATACCGAAGATCGGAACGGTGCCCAACAACTGGTCGAGGACTCGCACGCGTTCGCCGAGCGCCGCCGGGTCACCGGGACCGTTCGACAGAAACACGCCGTCGGGTCGCAGTGAACGAATCTCGTCCGCGCTCGTCAGGGCCGGCACCACGCTCACGCGAAAGCGCTGCGCGAGTTGGTGCACCATCGTTGTCTTGATGCCGTAATCGAGCGCCACGACGTGGCGCTCACCGGCCCCGCGGGTATACATCTCAGCGGTCGAGACCTGACCGACCAGGTCAGTGTTGTCGGTCCCGCGCGCCGCGCGCGCCGCCGCGGCGACGGCCTCGGGATCACCGTGGCCGAAGGCGCCCGGCAACGCGCCGTGCGAGCGCAGGTGCCGGGTCAGTCGACGCGTGTCGACGCCCACGATTCCCGCGACTCGGTGCTGACGCAAGAATCCCTCGAGCGGTCCGACCGAACGCCAATTGGACGGGACGTGTGAGAGTTCACGCATCACGACGCCCTGACACCACGGTCGCAACGACTCGTCGTCCAGTGGAGTGACGCCGTAGTTGCCGATGTGCGGGTACGTGAAACTGATTATCTGTCCGGCGTAACTGGGGTCGGTGATGACTTCTTGGTAGCCCGAGAGTGCCGTGTTGAAGACGAACTCACCGCTCGTGAATCCCTCGTCGGGCAGATGCCCGGCCGCGTAGCCCTCGAACGTGGCGCCGTCTTGGAGCACGAGGACGGAAGGTTGACGAATCACGTGAGGAGGCCCTGATCGACGACGAGGCGACCTTTGACGATGGTGGCGCGCACGCGACCCGTCATGGCCCGTCCGTCGTAGGGGGTGTTCATCGAACGACTCTCGAGGGTATTGCGATCGACGCTCCAGCGAGAACCCGGGTCAAAGACCGTGACGTTCGCATCCTCACCACTCACCATGGCCGCGCCGTGTGCGCTGTGACTTACTCGTACGTCGTCGTGACGAAGTTGCGCGATTCTCGCCGGACCACGGCTCAGTACCTGGAAGAACGTACTGGGATCGCTCGCCGGTCCCAGCGCTTCGAAGGTGAGCGCGGCGGCGTGCTCGAGACCGAGCATCCCGGCCGGCGCCTCATCGAAGACGAGGTCCTTCAATTCGGGGGCGTGGGGCGCGTGGTCGGTCGCCACGGCGTCGACGACGCCACGTCGTAGGGCATCGCGCAGCGCCGCGACATCACCGGGTGAGCGCAACGGCGGGTGAACTTTGAACACCGGGTCGTAGCCCGCGCACGCACCCTCGTCGAGCGTGAAGTGGTGCGGGGCGACTTCGAACGTGACCGGCAGCCCCGCGTCGCGCGCACCGAGCACCATCTGCACGGATCGACTCGTCGAGAGATGGAGAAAATGCAGAGGTGCGCCAGTTAGGCGGACAAGTTCGATGTCGCGCATGACCATCAACTCTTCGGCTAACGCCGGACGTCCCACGAGGCCGAGGCGTCCGCTGAGGGCTCCTTCGTTCATCGTGCCGCCGGCCGCCAACTGTTCGTCCTCACAGTGCTGGGCGAGACGCACGCCGAGCGGTTTGGCGTACGTGAGGGCGCGTCGCATCACCGACGGATCCTGCACGCCGACTCCGTCGTCAGTGAAGAGTCGAACCCCGAGGGCGGCCATCTCGGCCATGGGCGCGAGCAACTCACCGCGACGCTCCTTGGTGATCGCTCCCGCCACCGCGATATCGAGCGGTGTACGAGCCCCTCGTTCGAGCACGTACGAGACCAGCGCCACGTTGTCGAGGGCCGGCTCGGTGTTGGGCATGGCGACCAGAGCGCAGTAGCCCCCCAGGGCGCCGGCGCGCGCACCGCTCTCGATCGATTCGGCGGCCTCGCGGCCGGGCTCTCGAAGGTGCGCATGCAAGTCCACGAAACCGGGCCCCACCCAACAGTCGCGCGCGTCGACCTCGTGGGCGTCGCTCGGCGCGTCGATGGTCGCCGCGACCTCGGCGATCCGACCGTCCACGATCAATACGTCGGTGACGGCACTGGCGTGCTCGCCCACGACGAGGCCCTGTCGAATGATGATGGCGCTCAAGAAGTCTGCCCCTCTCCCGATCCGGCGACGCTCAGGTACAAGACCGCCATGCGGATCGGTACGCCGTTACTGACCTGGCGCTCCACGACGGCCCGGCTCGATTCGACGACGCGCGAATCGATTTCCACACCGCGGTTCATCGGCCCGGGATGCATGATCAGGGCGTCGGGTTTCATGAGTCGCGCGCGCTCGACCGTGAGCCCGTGGGAGAACGTGAACTCACTCAGACTCGCGACGAAGGCGCCCGATCCCCGTTCGCTCTGTAGGCGCAAGAGGCCGACGACGTCAGCCCACGCGAGCGCCCCGTCGAAGTCGTTCGCCACCGTGACCGGCCAGGTCCCGACGTCTTCGGGCATCAGCGTGCCCGGTGCGCAGAGGCGAACCTCGGCGCCGAGCGTGGCGTAGGCCGCGACGTCGCTGCGCGCGACCCGGCTGTGGCGGATGTCCCCCACGATCAGGATTCGAAGACCTTCGAAGAGTGTGGACCCTGATTCGAGACCGGTGGTGTCGTGGCGTTCGCTCAAGACCTGTCGAATCGTGAAGGCGTCCAAGAGGCCCTGCGTTGGATGCTGGTGCTGACCGTCGCCCCCGTTGATGACCCGCACGTGAGGCACGTAGCGACTGACCTGGAGCGCGGCGCCACTGGAGCGGTGGCGCATCACCACGGCGTCGATGCCGAGCGCGTCGATCGTCGCGATGGTGTCGCGTAGGGACTCCCCTTTTTTCACGCTGCTCGAGGCGACGGCCAGCGAGAGCACGTCGGCGCTGAGACGCTTCGCCGCCGTTTCGAAACTGAGTCGAGTGCGCGTCGACTCTTCGAAGAAGAGCGAGGCGACCACGCGGCCCTTCAGGGCCGGCACCTTCTTGATGCTTCGACGATTCACTTCGACGAAGCTCTCGGCCGTGTCGAGGACTTCAACGATCGCCTCCTTGGACAGTTCGTCGAGCGAGAGGAGGCTTCGACCCCGGATGGACTCAATCACGAGGTTTCCCTCGTTCCGATCCACACGCCCTCGAGAGTGGCGACGATGGCTTCATCCTGGGACGTCGGGAGATTCTTGCCGACGAAATCGGGGCGGATCGGCAGTTCACGGTGGCCACGGTCGACCAAGACGGCCAGTTGTACGGCGCGGGGCCGACCCCAATCGGACAGGGCGTTGAGCGCGGCGCGGATGGTGCGGCCGGTGAAGAGGACGTCGTCCACCAGCACGACGGTGCGGTCGGTGAGATCGTGATCGATGTTCGTTGCCGAGGACGTCACCAGCGGGTTTCGTGACAGGTCATCGCGGTAGAACGAGACGTCGAGCATTCCGGCGCTGATGGGCTGTCCGGAGATCTCGGCGAGGATCGACGCGAGCGCCTCGGCGGGCGCCCGCCCGCCCGTCTGCAGACCGACGATCGAAAGCGACACCACGTCATGATTGCGTTCGACGATCTCGTGAGCCATACGTCGCACGGCGCGTGTCACGTCGTCGGTCGTCATGAGCTGGCTCTTCGCAGTGAACGCCAGGCCGCGTGTTCGCGCCTGGCGTTCGTCCTCGTTGCCCATCGTTCTCCTGTCGTACGAGCCTCACCGGACCCGCTTCACGACCACCCCGGACATCGGCCAATTAAACCAGTGCCGGGGTCGTGTTCTCTTATTGAATCGAGTCAATCGTAGTCGCTCACAACGCCGCGATCACTGACCTCTCGGTGGACCTTCGCGGGAGACTTCCCACGAAACGGTCCCCGTGCCGATGTTCGCCGACAACGACCGCCATTTGACCGACTGAGGTCTGGCCGGTCCTTGCCGCACCTCGCGCCAAGGAGAAGTTCCCCGTGCACGCCGATCGGGCGGAGTCGAGTTCTGCGCGACTACGTGGCGCACGAATACGACCGACAGACAAATCGGCGTAAAATTCGTCCAATGGCGGCGGGAACGAAGACTACGGTCCGAATCAATCTCGGCCTCTTCCTCGCCGAACTGATCTGTCTACCGGCCTTCATCATCGAGTTGATGCGCGCGCTCGGCGGCAACACGCTCTCGTGGGCGTACGTCTTCGAGTGGCCCCTCCTCGGCCTCTACGCGGTGTACATGTGGCACAAATTGCTCCAGGATGAGCGCGGCGACGGTTCCCGGCGTCCGGTCGTCTTCGACGAAGTGGACCCTCGGCTCGACGAGTGGAACGCGTACCTCGCGTCGGTGCACGAGAGCGATCCTTCGGCCGCGCCGGACACTCGCGACCACTGATGCTCCACGACGTCGAACGCGTCACCGTGGAGGCCGTTCGGCGTTCTGATCAGTGCACGCCCGACTGGTGAAGGAGGCTCAACAGTTCGCTCTCCGCCGAATGTTGACCGGCCCAGTTCGAGAGCGGTTCGTCGGGAATGATCCACGAGAGTCGACCGTGGGGCGTGATGATGAACATCAGGTCCGAGTGAATGCTCATCTTGTCCGTCGGTACCATCGAGACTCCGATGCCGTAGGAACTCCACACCTTGCGCACCGCGCTCAGTTTCCCGGTCACGAAGTAGAAGCCCTTCACGTCCTTGAGACCATGGATGTCGATGAAGTGATTGACGTCGGCCAAGGTCTCGTGATAAGGATCGGCCGCGACCGCGACGATGTCCAGCTTCGCGCCGGGCGAGAGATCGCGTCGCACCTGACGCAGTTGGGCCGCCAGGAGCGGGCAGTCAGTCCAGCACTCGGGATCGAGGAAGGTCAACAACGTGTAGTGACCGGCGTGCTCGTTCAACGAATAGGTCGATCCGTGCTGATCAGTGAGGGTGAAGCGCGGTGCGGCCGTATTGACCGAGGACGCGGGACCGTTCTGGGCGAGGTACAACGTGCTTTCGGCCGCCGCGCCAGATGCCCAACCCATTGAGACAATCGAGAACATGAGCATCCCGGACGCGAATGACGCGACCACCGCACCCGAGCTCGATCGCATCTCAAGGGGCAGGTGGCGTCGCAGCGGCGACGAGGTGGCTCGCGCCGGACTCGCGCACCACGCCAGTATCGCCAGGGGAATCAACGAGTTCACGTCCGTCGCGAGTCCGCCCCAGAACGGCACGTCTTGGGCCACTACCCAGAAAACCAGGCAGCCGATGACGAAGGTGCGAGTCGGCCATCGCCAATCACGATCACTGGCCATCCACAGCCCGACGGCGCAGACACCGAGCCAGATGATGACGATGACGTTGAAGCCGCCACCGATCGTTCCCGCGAAGTCACCAAAATGTTGGACGATCCAGGCCAACGCTTGCGGCTGTGACGTCGCGGTCATGTTCGTCGACATCGTGGTCAACGCGTTCGTGTTGCCGCCGTGCCAGAACCCGCGCGACGGCAGACTCTGCAAGAGCGCGCCGATTAAGGCGAGGACACTGAGTCCGCGCAACGTGTAGCGCGAGAAACGAGCGGGGAAGTTCTTCGAGGGCAACGCCAGCCATACACCGGCCACGAGATAGAACAACGACGCGCCCGGCCAGCCGAACAGAATGGAGTTGGTCGACTGGAAGATGCCGCCGGCACCGTTGCCGACCAGCCAAATCAACCCGGCCCAGCCGACCGAGACCGCGGCGGCGATCCGTCCGATTGTCGCGTTCGAGACGATGAGGAGCAGTCCAATGCCCACTTGGAGCCACGCGGTGCCCACGGCCAGGGCAATCGGGTGGTTGTTCCATATTCCGATTCCGTCGAACATCAGTGCGTGGAGCCAACTCGGCGTGCCGGCGGCGGCCGGAGCGACGATGCCGTTGGCCATGCCCAAGGGCATCGACGCCTGGAACTGCAATATCCCGTCGATCAGCCAGATGGCGCCGAAGGCCATTCGCAGGTACGTGCGACTTCGCGCTTCGCCGAGTCCGCCGGGCGACAGGTTGAACGAGTTCACCCGGCGAAGGATGCTCGCCACCACGAGCATGACGAGCGCGAGAGCGATGATCCACGAGACACTCGTCTCGAAGGCGTTGTGATGGAACATTGACACGACGAGCGCGTTGGTGCTCGAGAACGACGAACCACCCATTCCCGGCATCCGTAGTACTCCCCTGCTCAGCTGAGAAGGTGCTCAGCGATTGAAGACAACACGCCATTGACGAATTTAGGTGAGGCGTCAGTCGAGTAGATCTTCGCCAGTTCCACCGCCTCATCGAGGATGACGGCCTTGGGCGGTGCGTCGTCCATCAACATCTCGCCGACCGCCAACGTCATGACCAATCGATCGACGAGCGCGATGCGGTCGAGCGGCCAGTCGATCGAGAACTCGCTGATGAGCTCGTGGGCGCGAGGCTCGTTGCGCTCACTCGACGTCAAGAGGGCCAGCGCGTAGTCGTCCGGTCGCAGATTGAGTTCGCCGACCACGACCAGTACCGGACGCTCCTTCATCGACGCCTCGTACATGATCTCGAGGGCGCGTTCGCGAGAATGGTGTCGTTTGACGCCGAGTTCGCTCACGCTAGGCCCGGGTCATGTATTCACCGGTACGCGTGTCGACCTTGATGAGTTCACCGGGTCCGACGAACAACGGCACCTGCACCACGAGTCCGGTCTCGAGGGTCGCGGACTTTCGTGCGCCCGACACCCGGTCTCCCTGGATACCGGGCTCGGTCTCGGTGATCGTCAACTCGACTGACGCGGGCAACTCCACTCCGATGATCTCATCATCGTGCAGGATCAGCATCGCCTTGCCGGTCTCTTTGAGGAAGTTGGCCGCCTCGCCCAGGCTCTTGGACGACACCGGGACCTGGTCGTAGGTCGACTGGTCCATGAAGATGTAATCGTCGCCGTCGCGGTACAGATACTGGGTGTCGCGCTTGTCCATCATCGCCTGCTCCAGGCGTTCGTCCGACCGGTACGTCCGTTCGATGACCGCACCCGATCGGGCGTTGCGCAGCTTGGTGCGCACGAACGCGCCGCCCTTACCGGGCTTGACGTGTTGGAACTCGATCACCGTGAAGAGTCCGTCGTCGAGCTTGATGGTGATGCCGTTCTTGATGTCCGACGTGGATATTGCAGCCATGGGTGTGGAGACCTTTCGCGAATCGTGCGTTGCCTAGTCTAGGCAACGCCGTTCAGCGTCCATTACGACGAGGTCGACGTCAGACGGCGAACGGCGTCGAGCGCGAGTTCATAGCTCGTTGCACCGAAGCCCGCGATGGATCCATTCACGGAGCCGGCCAACGTACTGAGGTGGCGAAAGGGTTCTCGCGCCGCGGGATTCGATAGGTGAACCTCCACCTTGATCCCGCTGAACGTGTCGAGTGCGTCGGCGAGGGCCCACGAGGAGTGCGTGAGCGCGCCGGCGTTGATCACGATCGCGACGGCGTCCTCGCGCGCGCCGTGGACCGCTTCGATGAGGTCGCCTTCGAAGTTCGACTGCACGTGTCGAACACTGAAGCCGGCGTCGCGCGCCAGCTCACTGAAGCGCGCCACGTGCTCGGCCAGCGTGGTCGTGCCGTAGATCTCGGGATTGCGTGTGCCCAATAGATCCAGGTTCGGACCCGACAACAGCAGTATCTCGTTGCTCATCTCTCTCCTCGAAATCTCTCCAGCGCGTCGCTCACGAACTGTGGGTCGACGTCATGCACGGTCTCAAAGCCCTCGGCGCCCGCGAGCACGAAGGTCAGGTCGTGGTGGGCCTTTTTGTCGTGCGCCATGGCCTCCATCAGCGACGGCGTCGCGAAGTACTCGGGAATTCGGCGTTGCAAAGCGAAGAAATCCAGTACTTCGTCGTGTCGCACGATCTCGCTGTCGTCGACTCGACCGAGCGCCGCGGCCAAGCGCACGGCGAAGGCGAGGCCGATCGCGACGGCCTCGCCGTGTCGCATCTCGTCGCGGTCGCGCGCTAACGCCACTTTCTCCAGCGCGTGTGCCAGGGTGTGACCGTAGTTGAGCAAGGCACGGCGATTGCCCTCACGCTCATCGGCGCCGACGATCGCGGCCTTGAGTTTCACTGACATCACGACCAAGTCATGGAGCGAAACGTCGGTCAATTCCGCGGCGAAGCCGCCTTCTAATAGCCAGCATTTGGCGACCTCACCCAAACCACTGAGGCGTTCGCGTTCCGGCAGTGTCGTAATCGTCTCGAAGTCACACAAGACCCCGATCGGCTGGTGGAACGCGCCGACGAGGTTCTTGCCCGAACGCAGGTTGACGCCGGTCTTTCCGCCGATCGCGGCGTCGACCTGGCCGACCAGCGTCGTGGGTATCTGCACGAGCGCGACCCCGCGCAGGTACGTCGCCGCCGCGAAGCCGACGAGGTCGGTCAGCGCACCGCCGCCGACGCCGACCAGCACGTCGCGACGTGACAGTTCGAACTGGGCCACCTCTTCTAACAGCCCCTCGAGCACTTCGAGACGTTTCGCCGCTTCGCCCTCGGGCACCGTGAGCACGTGTTGATCGATGCCGCTGACGACGTTGAACCATGGTTGCGCGGCGAGCGAGGGCGTCGTGACGATGACCGCGACCCGTGCGGATGACGCGCGTCGAGCGATCAGTTCGGCCAGCTGATGTCGGGCGCCTTCGGCGAGGACCACGTCATAGGAGCGATCGCCGAGGTCGACCTCGACATTCATCGCGTTGACCTTTCGACTTCGCGCGTGACGTGCGCGATCACGTCGTCGAGGGCCACCGACGTGTCGACGCGTGCGCGCGAGACCTCGCGGTACCACTGCGCTCGTTGGCGCCGAAGCTTCGCGAGCGCAGTGGCCGGTTCGGGGGCGAGCAGCGGTCGGTCAACGTCGTCGAGGCGGGCGAGGATGACCTCATCATCGCAGTCGAGCCACAGGGTGAACTCTTCGGCGAGGGCCTCTCGCGCCGCCGGCGTACAGACGATGCCACCGCCGGTCGCAATGACCCCGTCGGAGTCGTCGGCGAGGGCCGCCCGCAACGCGTCGAGCTCGCGCGAGCGGAAGGCGACCTCGCCCTCGTCACGCAGGTACTGCGCCGCCGCCGTGCCGAGAGCCTGCGCCAGGACGTCGTCGGTGTCGACGGCTTCGCAACGCCATAGCTCGGCGAGCGCACGCGCGACGGTCGTCTTTCCGGTACCGGGCAGACCAACGAGGACGAGGCGGCTCACGGTCAGTCGGGACGAGCGGCCGATGAGGTCGAACCGAGATTCGCAATGTACGAGGCGTGGTTACGCGTGAACTCCTCCACCGAGTCGCCGCCGAACTTTCGTAGCGCCTCGTCGGCCAAGACGAGCGCCATCATCGCCTCGGTCACGACGCCGAGCGCCGGCACGGCCGTGACGTCAGTGCGTTCCTTGAACGAGATGGCGGTCTCGTGCGTCACCACGTCCACCGTCTCCAAGACCGGTCGGTTCAACGTCGAGAGCGGTTTCATGGCCGCTTTGGCGATGATCGGTGCGCCGGAGGAGATCCCGCCTTCCGTGCCGCCGGCGTGATCAGAGCGACGGATGTACCCGCCGCCCAGGACGAATGTTTCGTCGTAGGCGATGGCGTCGTGAGCGACGCTGCCGCGCTGGGAGGCCTGGGCGAAACCGTCACCGATCTCAACCGCCTTGACCGCCTGAATGCTCATCAACGCACCGGCGAGCAGTCCGTCGAGTTTTCGGTCCCATTGGACGTGACTGCCCAGTCCGACCGGCACGCCGTAGGCGATGACCTCGACGATCCCGCCGAGTGAGTCGCCGACCTTCGCCGCCGCCTTGATCTCGACGATCATGGCGTCGGCGCTCTCGGGATCGAAGCACCGCACTTCGTTGGCGTCGATCGTCTCGAGGTCACCCGGCAGCGGTCGAAGGTTGAGGGGTGTGGCGGCCTCACCGATTCGGATGACGTGGCTCACGATCGCCACGCCGATCGTCGACAGGAGCGCTTTGGCGAGTGCGCCGGCCACGACCCTCGCGGCGGTCTCTCGCGCACTGGCTCGCTCCAAGACGTCACGCGCGTCGTCGAAGTTGTACTTCTGCATGCCGGCCAGGTCGGCGTGACCGGGCCGCGGTTTCGTCTGCTTCTGCGAGGGCGTGCCCGGAGCAGCGGACATCTCCTGTTCCCATTTGGGCCACTCGGAGTTCAAGATTTCGACCGCGACCGGAGAACCGAGGGTGCGACCGTGGCGCACCCCACCGATCACACGTAGTTCGTCTCGTTCAAAGCGCATACGGGGGCCGCGTCCGTAGCCGAGTCGGCGACGAGCCAACTCGTCCGCGATCTCTTCGACCCCGATCGCCAGACCGGCGGGCAGCCCTTCAACGATGACACTTAACGATGGACCGTGACTCTCTCCGGCCGTGAGGAAGCGCAACATCTGGTAATTCTAGAACGACCGAGGGCCGCTCTTACTCTTTGGCGTAGAAGGGATTCTCTCCGGAGGCGTGATCCGTGACGTCGATGACGCCGGTCAATTCAGGAATCGCCTCGATGAGTTGGGTCTCGATGCCTTGGGAGAGCGTCATTCGACTCATGGCACATCCCTGGCATCCACCCGAGAGCTTCAGGTACGCGACCTTCTTCTCTTCATCGAGCGCGATGAGGTCGGCGCGTCCACCGTGCGACGCGATGGCCGGATTGACACTGGATTCGAGGACTTCGATGGCCATCAACGCGAGTGGTCCGTCGATGCCCATCGCGAGGATGTCGGCCGGAACGCCGGGATTGATCTCCTCGGGCGTCGGCGCGTTCGGGTTCACGAGCACGAGACCGCCGCCGCCTTCGTTCGCGAACTCCAGTCGGCTGCCGCGCAGGCGTTCCACGCTCTTGGACGGCACCACGATCGTCACGCCGCCGTCGCTGCCGATCGCGGCACCTTCGGGCGCGTCAGCGCGATCTGAGAAATAGAGGTCGTAGGCGTAACCCGCGCCGCGGGTACCCGTCACTTCGACGAAGAGCGCCAACGTCTCGGAGTGCTCCTCGGCATTGAGGGCGTCGAGCACGACGTTACGAGCCTCATCAGTCAGTGTCAGAACTTCGAAAGTATCGACGGTAGTCATATCCGAAGTCTATGGGCCTCGTTCAATCGTGGGCACCAAGTAAGTTCTCACTGTGAGTTCAATACCTTCTGACGCCCACGAGTGGATCAGTTTCGAGGATACGAAACGTCAACGCACGTGGATGTTCGACGTGACGTTCCTCGAGAGCAACTGGAAGTGCATCTTCGGGGACGGGTGCCAGGGCGTGCTGACCGAGGCGACGCCCGAACTCGTCCAGGGCTGTTGCAGTTACGGGGCCCATTTTTCGGACGAAAAAGACCAGCGTCGCGTGGAGAAAGCCGCCAAGCGACTGACCGCCGACCAGTGGCAATTCAAGTCCAAGGGCCGTCAAGGAACGACGCGCGTGAAGAAGAACGGCGAGATCGTCACCCGGCTCGTCCAAGACGCGTGCATCTTTCTCAATCGACCCGACTTTCATCGTGGTCCGGGATGTGCCCTGCACGTCATGGCGATCGATAACGAGGAGAGTTACATCCCGTTGAAGCCCGAAGTCTGCTGGCAGCTCCCGCTGCGGCGCGACGACGAGGTCGAAGACGACGGACACGTCATCACTCGGATCTCACAATGGAATCGCAGTCACTGGGGCGCGGGTGGCGCGGACTTCCATTGGTGGTGTACCGAAGACCCGAAAGCCTTCGTCGGCAAAGACCGCGTCGTCGACTCAATGAGTGAAGAGTTGGTCGCGATGGTCGGTCAACTCGTCTACGACCAACTCCTGGCCTACATGAACAAGCGATCGGCCCAACCCAAGGGCACACGCCTTCCCCACCCCGTGCTGCGAAAGCGGGCCTAGCTCTCGGCCGCGAGGGGATCCTCTTCATTGAACGACGTTCGGGGCAACGAGCCGAGAATCTCGTCGTAACGGTCCTCTTCAGCGAGACACCACTCCGCGTGGACGTCTTCGGGCGCCGCGCCACATTCCACACAAGTTGTCGCGCGGGGACCGGTCGAGCGTTTGAGTTCGCGAGCCTCAACAAACCGACGATGGCGGCCTTTTTTCACGTCAACTCCTCACTGGTCGCGGGCCATAACTGGCGGCGGCCGCAACTCAGGAGTACTGAGTTGAGAATCCATGTTACCAACTCAAGTCTCTCGTGAAGCCTCTATCATCGCGTTGTGAGTCCAACCTTTGATCCCCAAGAAATGGTGCTTCGGTTTCGCGAACGGGCTGAGGCGGTGAAACGCCGGGGGTTCCCGCCGGTCGAAGGTCCGGAGCGTCAGCGCTTCATTGATGCCGCCAACCTGGACTTCCAGGACTTCGCGATGCTGGGTGACGCGACCGCCACGCTCGACGACGGTATCTTGCGACTCGAGATCGACCTTCGGCCGCCGAGTTCTTAGCGGCTTCTTAACTCTGGGCGGCACTCACGCGCGCCCTCGCCTCAGAAAACGCTGCGGCGCCGTTGCTCAGCGTGGTCAACGCCTTCGCCCGGTCACCCGGCATGACGATGGCGCTGTAGCACTCGACCGCGGCGCTGGCGAACTCCCGGTACGCCTTGTTGAGCAACGCCGTCGCTTGAGCGTCGGGCGTCGGGAGTGAGGACTGCATCGAGCCGTCATCGACGTAGAGCACGTTGCAGAACGTATGAAGGTCGTTGCTGTTCAGTGAGAGGTTGCGAAGGTCCTTCGCGGAGTTCTTGACGTCGGAGAACAGTGACCGGGCGTTGGCGGTGAAGCCACTCTGTTTCACCCACCCCGACATCGCGGCACCGGGACTGATCGAGCCGCACGCGCAGAGCGTCAGGCCCGCCGCGACCAGCGCCGCGACGCGCCGGATCACGCAGCGACCACCAAGTGCAATTGACGCCGACCGCGGCGCAAGATCACGTAGCGGCCGTGCAGCAGATGCGTGGTGTCGACCTTGGCGCCGGATTCGACGCGAACGTTGTTCACGTAGACACCGCCCTGCTCGACGAAACGTCGCGCCTCCCCCAACGACGTCGCGAGTTCGGTGCGCACCAACAGTTCGGCAATCTCAACGCCGTCGAAGAGCTCGCTGCCGGCGACGTTCGAGGACGGTGCGTCAGCGACCACCTGCAGGAGTGTCGCCTCATCGAGTTCGCCTATCGACTCGTTGAAGAGCGCCTCGCCGGCGCGTTCGGCTCGCGTGGCCGCGTCTTCGCCGTGCACCAACGTGACGATCGCGTTCGCCGCCGCGCGTTGGGCTCGACGTTCCTGCGGAGCGCTTCGCGTTGCTTCATCGAGTTCGAGGATCGTCTCGTGATCGAGGAACGTGAAGAATCGAAGCATCGCCGGGGCGGCGACGTCATCGGCATTCAAGAGGAACTGATGCATGGCGAACGGCGACGTCATCGCGGCGTCGAGCCACACGTGTTCATTGCCATTTTCGGACTTGCCGAACTTCTGTCCGTCGGCGCGCAAGAGCAGTGGCGTCGTCACGCCGTCGGCGCTGTGTCCGGTGACCTTGCGCACGAGTTCGGTCCCGATCGTGATGTTGCCCCACTGGTCGGACCCTCCGAGTTGCAGGGTGCAGTCGTGATCGAGGTTGAGGCGCAAGAAGTCGTAGGCCTGTAACAACATGTACGAGAACTCGGTGAAGGAAAGGCCCACGTCATCTCGGTCGAGTCGGCTCTTCACGGTGTCCTTGGCCATCATCTGGTTCACCGTGAAGTGCTTACCCACGTCACGCAAAAAATCGGTCAACGGTACCGTCGTAAGCCAGTCGGCGTTGTTCAAGAGCAGCGCGCGGGTCGGGCCGGCACTCTCGGTGAAATCGAGGAAGCGGCCGAGCTGCTCACGAATCCCCACCAGGTTGTCGTCGATCTGGCCACTCGTGAGAAGAGGTCGTTCGACCGCCTTGAAACTGGGATCACCGATCAGACCCGTGCCGCCGCCGGCCAGTGCAATGGGGCGATTCCCCGCCATCTGGAGGCGGCGCAGCGTGCAGAGTTGCATGAGGTGGCCCAAGTGGAGCGACCGAGCGGTCGGATCGAATCCGATATAGGCCGTGACGCCGCCCGAGGTGAGGCGGTCCAGCACCGCGTCGTCGGTGGCCTGGTGCACCAGCCCACGAAACTGCCAGTCGTCACGTAGTTTCATCAGTTCAGTCTACGAGGCGAGCGTGTCTACAAAATTGCCGTCGACGACGGAAAGTGCACCTGTAGCCAGAGGACGAACGCGTGCCACGCCCCCGTCACTTCGAGAATCCCGATGACGATCAAGAGGAGACCACCGATTCGACCAATCGCGCGTTGGTGTCGACGGAGCCACGACGACGCCGTGGACACCCACTCGGTCGCGAGCGCGGCGACGATAAACGGGATGCCGAGACCGAGACAGTAGAAGAACGCGAGGATCGAACCGCGCAGCGCGGTGGCGCCTGAGTTCTCTTCGAGTCCGATGATCGCCCCCAACGTCGGACCGATACAGGGCGTCCATCCGAGCGCGAAGAGGAACCCCAATGCGCCGGCGCCGAGGATCGAGGCCCGCGGCAGGTAGTGGATCCGTCGTTCGCGATTCAGCCAACTCGAGGGCCACCACCCGCCGAAGAACATGCCCAACAGAATCGTGATCACCCCGAACACGACGGAGAGGATTCGTTCGTCATCCCTCAAGAGCGCCCCGAAACCTCCGAAGAGAGCACCGAGGCTCACGAACACGACGGCGAATCCGATGATGAAGGCCACCGCCCCGATGACCGCACGACCTCGTCCCGAACGTCCCTCGAGCGATCCAGCCGCCCCACTGAGGAACGCGAGGTAGCCGGGCAAGAGGGGCAGCACGCACGGCGAGATGAACGAGACGAAACCGGCGGCGACCGCTATCGGCAGCGCCGCCAAGAGCGAACTCGGGAGAACCGCGATCACCGAACGCCTTCGAGGATGCTCGCCACTTTCTCGTTCCACTCGTCGTGGAGTTGCACGTTCTCATCGCGCGACGGTACGTCGGCCACGATCACGCTGAGCCCGTCGCGACCACACGCCGCCTCCAGAGCGACGCGCAGTTGCGAGATCGTCGACACTCGCAGGCTTTCGTGGCCGAACGCGCGCGCGATCGTGACGAGGTCGTGATCGCGTGGTGTCCCGAAGAGCTGCTCGAAACGCACGTCGTCAACGCTGGCGCGCTGCGTGAGGAACGAGAATATCCCTCCCCCGTGATTGTCGGCGACCACCAAGACGCCCGTTCCGCCCGCGTCACCTACGCCGTCGACGAGCGCCGACACGTCGTGCAGCATCGTGAGGTCGCCGACCAAGCCGATGGCCCGAGATCCCGCCGCCACGCCCAACACGGTGGACACGACGCCGTCGATGCCGTTCACGCCCCGATTCGAAAAAGTGGGGGCCACGCGCGTCGGCGTCCACCACTCGACGTCGCGCACCGGCATTGATGACCCGATCACCAGGGGAATGTCACGTCGCGTGCTCTCTTCGACCACACATCGGGCGAGCGAAATCTCGTGCAAGGCGTCCTCTTCTTCGTCGACCTTCGCCAACCATTCGCCGACGTGGGTCGCGGCCTCACTCCAGAGGCGCAAGTACTCCCCGTCCGCCTTGGGTTCGTGGAGTGGATCCGGCAAGCCGACCAGACGATCGGTCACGAGCCGATCGGGGTCAGAGACGAAGCCCGCTCCGTCAAAGCCAACGGTGCGCACCCGCCACTCGCGAAGCCGTTCTTGGAGCACCCGAGAAGCGGGCATTCCCCCGAGTCGCACGACCACGTCGGGTCTGACCTCCTGTGCGAATCGCGTGTCGCGCAACAGCGGATCGAAGTACGAGATCGTGCCGAGCGCGGTCGCGTCGCCGACGACCGCCCAGTTCAACGAACTACAGTCATCCACCATTCGTGCCGACACGCCGTGACCGGCGACGCACAAGACCCTCAGATCTTCGAGGTTGGCGACGTTGGTGGTGCTCGAACGTGTGACCGGCGTCGTCGCCGAGGGCGCCGGGAGTTCTCGCGCGTCGGCGACCAGCGGTTCAACGAACGCCGCGTTGAGGTGGACCGGTCCGGGACCCGGCGACGCCGTCGTCTGTGGAGCCGCGCCGTTCCAGAGGCGCTGTGCGAGTGAACGCCACGTGTGCGCATCGTCGCCGCGCGCGACGCCCGGATCTTCGAAGCAACGCACCATCTCGCCAAAGAGCTCGTGCTGGTCGATCGTCTGAGGAGCTCCCACGCCGTGGAGTTCCGGCGGTCGATCAGCGGTGAGCACCAGGAGTGGCACGAATGCCTGGGACGCTTCGGCGACACACGCGTGCAACTCCGCCGCCGCGGTGCCGCTCGTGACCACGATCGCCACCGGGACGTGCGTGGCGAGCGCGCGACCGAGGGCGAAGAATCCGGCGCTCCGCTCGTCAATTCGAACGTGCACGCGAAGTTCGAGGCGCCTCGCGCACGCCAGCGCGAGCGGGGTCGATCGAGAACCGGGACAGACCACCACGTCGCGAAGACCCCACCGGATCCATTCGTCGAACAGCGTCGCCGCGTACGTGGCCTGCACCTCACTCGGGCTCGGTACGCTCTGAGGCAATGTCACTCCTTGGTGTCCAACGTCACGGCTCGGGCCAACCCCTCGTTTGGCTACACGGCTTCACGCAGACCAAGGACTCGGCACATCAGTTTCGTTCCATTCTGGCAGGAACGAACGAGCTTCTGACTCTCGACCTGCCCGGACACGGTGAGAACGCCGGTATTTCAGCATCACTCGACGAGACCGCCGACCTGCTCGCCGACGTTCTGCCCGTTGAGCCGTTCATGCTCGGCGGCTATTCCTTCGGGGCCCGCGTGGCTCTGCACTTCGCCCTGCACTACCCCAGTCGCGTGAGCACTCTGGTCGTACTCGGAGCGACCCGTGGCATCCCCGACGCGCACGAACGTGAAGAGCGACGAAGGAGCGACGAAGCGCTCGCGAGTCGAATCGAAGTAATCGGTTCGGACGCGTTTCTCGACGAGTGGCTCGCGCGCGAGATGTTCATGTCGCTACCCAACGATCCGCTCGAGCGCGCCGCTCGGAGTTGCGACGCCGCGGGATTGGCGAACTCGCTACGCTTCGCCGGAACCGGGACGCAGCGATGGCTCGCGCCGGAACTGCCCGATCTATCGATTCCCACCATGGCCGTGGCCGGCGCACTCGACCCGAAGTTCTCCCTCGAGGCCACTTCGATTGCCGAATGCATGCCCAACGCAGTCGCGACGTTCGTCGCGGGCGCTCATCACGCGGCCCACCTCGAACAACCCGAAGCCACGGCAGATCTCGTGCAGGGTTTCATACGCCAATCCTGAAGACCAGGACCAGGGCGAGCAACGCGCCGACTTGCAACTGGGTGCGCGCGGAATACTTCAACATCGGCAACAACTCTCGTCCGTTCGTCTTCGAGAACGCCAGACGGAGCGCGGGGATGTAGAGGAGGATCGCCACGATGCCGATGACGACGTGTCCGGATCCCGCGATCGCGACCAACACGCCGAGGTTGCACATCGCGAAGAGCCACGGCGCGCGCCCCCGGTTCATTCGCGCCGCCAGCGTCTTCTTCCCGGAGGATCGATCGCCGTCGACGTCACGAAGGTTGTTCGCTTCGAGCAGGGCGCAGGCCATGAAGCCCGTCGCGACGCCGAGCCACCACGACCGGCTCGGAAAGGTGAGGTGTTGGACGTACGCCGAGCCGACCGTCGCCACGAGGCCGAAGTAGATGAACACGAACAGCTCACCGAAGCCGTAGTACCCGTACGGCCGAGGTCCCCCGGTGTAGAACCATCCGGCGCAGATCGCCGTCGCGCCGATCGCCACCAGCCACCACGAGGTCCTCGACGCCAGGAAGAGTCCGGCGAACCCGGCGAAAAGGAACGACGCGAACGCGGCGTTGCGTACCGAGTTCGCGGTCACGAGCTTCGACGCCGTCAAGCGAAAGGGGCCCACGCGCACTTCGTCAGTCCCGCGGATACCGTCGGAGTAGTCATTGGCGTAGTTCGTGCCAACCTGTAACGCCAGCGCCACCACGAGACAGAGGACTGAGTTACCCCAGTTGATCGTGCGTGGTCGTATGAGCGCGACGCCCACGACGACCGGCACCATCGCCGCGGGCAACGTGCGCGGACGTGCCGCGAGCACCCATCGCCGGAGCGGCCCGGGAGCCTCGGTCATGGACGCTTGGGAAACTTCGAAAAGTCCGGCTTGCGGTGTTCGACGAACGCGTTGCGGCCCTCCTGGCCCTCTTCAGACATATAGAACAGCATCGTCGCGTCCCCGGCCAACTGTTGGATTCCGGCCATACCGTCCTCGGCCGCGTTGAAGCCGGCTTTGAGCATGCGCAGCGCGATGGGCGAAAGCGTGAGGATCTGGCGGCACCACGCGACGGTTTCGTTCTCGAGTTGGTCGAGCGCGACGACGGTATTCACCAGTCCCCATTCGAGCGCCTGCTGCGCGTCGTATTGGCGACAGAGGAACCAGATCTCCTTGGCGCGCTTCACGCCGATCGTGCGTGCCAGCAGCGACGAACCGTACCCACCGTCGAACGAACCGACCTTCGGTCCGGTCTGACCGAATCGCGCGTTGTCCGCGGCGATCGAAAGGTCGCACACCAGATGCAGGATGTGGCCTCCCCCGATGGCGTAGCCCGCGATCTGAGCGATCACCGGCTTGGGCAGTCGGCGAATCTGTATCTGGAGATCGAGGACGTTGAGTCGTCCGACGCCTTGGCGCGCGACGTCGTCGTTGCCCATGTAGCCGTCGTCGCCACGGATACTCTGATCGCCCCCGGAACAGAAGGCGTCCGGGCCGGCGCCGGTGAGGATGATGACGCCGACGGTGACATTGTCGCGGGCCAGTTCGAACGCGCGCGCGAGCTCGAAGAGCGTCTGGGGGCGAAACGCATTTCGAACCTGGGGACGATTGATCGTGATGCGCGCGATCCCGTCGGCGACCTCGTAGATGATGTCGCTGAACTCATCGGATCGCTGCCACTGCGGCAGCGGCCAGGAACGAAACTCCTCAACGGGATCGATCGGTGAGCCTTGGATAACGGTTTCGGCCATGGCGTCCACGCTAGGCCCCCTAGACGGGCGCCATCAAGACGCCGGGTGTCGCGCGGTCCCCCGGCCGACTCTCGTGGGTCGCGAGTTGTTCGGCCAATGAGGCGCGTATCGACGCCATTGCCGGATCGTCAAAACGATTCACGCGTTGCAATGGGTCCTCGCCCAGCACGTAGAGTTCGCCTTCGCTGCCGTCGTGCACGGTGCCGGGTTGGTACTCCGTGTAGAGATAGTCACCGGTGACGACGCTCCGCACGTGCACGTCGACCCCGAAGATCGACGAGTCCCATTCGGTGAACGTGGCGTCGAACGAACGCTTCGACGCGTCATCGTCATCGATCGGCAGGGCCGTGCCTTCGACCCACGCGGGCACGTTCTGACCGGCGATTTCGAGGAACGTCGCGGCGAGCGACACGAGACTCACGGGGGCGTGCACGACGCTCGGCGTCGGCGCCGTCGTTCGTGCCGGGCGCCAGATCAGCGGCAGTCGCATGAGGCCGTCGACGTGATACGGACCTTTGAAGAGCAGGCCGAAGTCGCCCTGGAGCTCGCCGTGGTCGCTCGTGAAGATCACGTCGACGTCATCGCCCCAGCCCTTGCGTTCGATGCTCGCCAAGACCCGACCGATCGCCTCGTCGATGAGTTCGACTTCGACGGCGTTCAGCGCGTTCACCTCTCGCACCTGATCGGCGCTCATCGTGGCGGGCACCCACTTGGCCGGCGCTTCGTAGTTGCTCACCAAACGTCCGTCGTACCAGAGCCGCCAGTGCCGGGCCTTTTGATCGAGCAGCGACTCGCGTTCGCTCGCGCTCTGGGGGTAGTTCTCCGGCAGCGGCACGTCACGCCAGGGCACACGTGCGACCTCGGATGTCGGTGGGTCCCAGGGGTGATGGGGATCGGGGAAACTCATCCAGCAGAACCAGTCGCGATCGGTCTCTTGTTCCTCGAGCCAACGAATCGTTCGATCGGCGACCCAGTCCGTGTGATACCACTCTCGCGGCACGGCGTTGTACTTCACCTGGGGCGCGTTCGTGTCCCCGCCGCCGGCGGCGTTGACGTTGAAGTCGGCGTCGACCACTTGGTAGAAACCGCGAAGGGCGTCGGGGTGCTCTTCCCTCATCCATTTGGCGTAGTGCAGGGCACCCATCACTCCGTGCGTCGCGAATTCCAGATAGTCGAAGCCGCGGTGCACGCCGCGGCGTCCGTCGAACCAGTCCTGCTCGATCGTGGGAATGCCGAGACTGGCCAGTGAGTTCTCGGCGTAGAGACCGAAGGGGTCCATGAACGGCTCGAAGTGGGCCTTGCCGATCAGCGCCGTCGCGTAGCCCGCGTCGTGCAACGTCTCGGCGACCGACGGTGCGTCGATCGCGAGCGGGACACCGTTCATCCACGCGCCGTGGGTTGACGGAAACTGACCGGTCAACATCGACGAACGCGACGGCATGCACACGACCGACGTCGGCTGCGCGCGCTCGTAGCGGATTCCCTCACCGGCCAGTCGGTCAAGAACGGGCGTGCGCGAGAGCGTGCCGCCGTTCACTCCCACGGTGTCGTAGCGCTGTTGATCGGTCGTGATGAAGAGGATCTTGCGACTCATGACAAGACCGTTGCCATCTCGGCGAGCCGTTGGATCTCGTCGAGCGCACCCAAGGTCCCCCCGGCGATGAGCAGCGCCAGCGTGTCAGGGATCGCCGTCGTGGAGTACACACAAAGAGAATCGCCGGGAGCTATTGCAAGGACGTCGATGACCCCGAGATGAAAGGAGTACTGCGGCGCGGTGATCCGGTAGGCGAAATGACGCAAGGCGTCATCGTTGCTCAAGATCTCCTCGGGGATCTCGAGGCCGATCGCGGTCGTGATCACGCGCCGGTTGCCCTCGACGGTGCACGACACGATTCCGGGGAACCATTCGGGAATACTCTCCGGCCGGCGAACCACCCTCCATACGGCGTCCGCGTCGGCCGCAATCCTTCGTTCGTGACGTATTGAGGCCACGGGTACCACCCCCAGTACGTCCAATCTAGTTCCTAAACATCTAGTCTGGTTTTGTGACATCCCTGCTCGCGCTCGATTTCGAGCTCGGAGCGGACCTCGAGCGGGCGATTCGCGAGGCGGTTGACGCCTCGACCGCGTTTTGCGTGTTGGATCGCCGAACCTCTCCGCGGCGCCGTCTCGAAGATTTGGCACGACTGGGTGCCACGGCCGTACGCGACCTCGATGGTGTCACGGCCCTGGCCGGCGGCACTCGAGTCGACGACGAGATCGGCCTCGTGATGTTGACCTCAGGATCGAGTGGCGAACCCAAATCGGTCGAACTCACCTGGACGGCACTTCGCGCCAGCGCCGAACTCACGCAGTCAACCCTTCGGGGTGACTCGTCTCCGGTCTGGCTGCCGTGTCTTCCGGCCTGTCACATCGGGGGCCTCGCGGTCATCTTGCGAGCAGTTCTCTCGGACGCCACGCTGTGGTGGGGCGACGGGGACGACCTCGAATCGGGGGCGGCCCACGGCGCGACCCACGTGTCGGTCGTCCGAGCTCAATTGGCTCGCCACGACGTGAGCGGCTATCACTCGGTGTTGTTGGGCGGCGCCCGTCCGCCCACGGCAGTGCCCGAGAACGTGATCGCGACGTGGGGCATGACCGAGACCGGGTCGGGCGTGGTCTATGACGGTTTGGCGCTTCCCGGCGTCGAGGTCGCCAGCGTCGACGGCGAAATCTGCGTCCGGACCCCGACACTGTTTCGCTCCTATCGAAACGCTCCGCGGCCCCGCGTCATCGGACCGGACGGGCGCGACGACTGGTTCCCGACCGGCGATGCCGGTGAGGTCAACGGCGAGCGCGTCTCGGTGAAGGGGCGGCTCGGTTTCGTCATCAACACCGGTGGCGAGAAACTCTGGCCCGAAGAGCTCGAATCGGCACTCGCCACGATCGACGGCGTGCGCGACGTCGCGGTCACCGGCGTCGATGACCCCGAATGGGGCCAACGAGTCGTCGTACTGGTCGTGAGTGACGGATCGAGCTTCGACGAACGAATTCGAAGCGTGGCCGACGAACGAATCGGACCCTGGGCCAAGCCCAAGGAGATCCGTTACGTGACGGCGATCCCTCGCACGACCAACGGCAAGATTCAACGAAACGCGCTCGCGAATCTCCACTAGAGCGCAGCGCGTTCGCACCGTCGAAGCGGCCGCATTCATTTGCACGTATCAACCTGGACTGTTAGCGTTCGGCTATCGAACTCTGGTTGGGGACTCGAGCTTCTTTTAGGCGTTATCTCTTGGGTTACTAGCCAGACACGGTACCTACGAAAGTGACGACACCATGACATCTGGCCCCTATGAACCCCAGCCCGAGGACCGCTTCACGTTCGGCCTCTGGACCGTAGGAAACGTCGGGCGCGACCCGTTCGGTGTGGAAGTGCGCGACGCGCTCGACCCGGTCGACATCGTCCATCACCTGGCCGACATCGGCGCCTACGGCGTGACCCTCCACGACAACGATTTGGTACCGGCCGACGCGAGCGCGTCCGAGCGCGAGGTCCTGCTGAAGCGCTTTCGCGAGGCGTTGGACAGCACCGGTCTCAAGGTTCCGATGACGACGGTCAACCTCTTCACGCGACCGATCTTCAAAGAGGGCGCGCTGACCGCCAACGATCCCGACGTACGTCGTTTCGCGCTCGCCAAAGCACTTGACGCGATCGACCTCGGAGCGGAGTTGGGAGCCGACATCTTCGTTCTCTGGGGCGGTCGCGAAGGAACCGAGGCTCACGCGGCCAAACCGGTCGCCGAGGCCCTCGACCGCTACGCCGAAGCGATCAATACGATGACCACCTATATCGTCGAGCGCGGCTACAAGACGCGCATCGCGATCGAGCCCAAGCCCAACGAGCCGCGTGGGGACATCTTGCTGCCGACCGTCGGTCACGCTCTGGCCTTCATCGAGAGTCTCGAATCACCCGAACTGGTGGGGGTCAACCCGGAGTTCGCGCACGAGACGATGAGCGGACTTTCGTTCCACCACGGTGTGGCTCAAGCACTCTGGGCCGGCAAGCTCTTCCACATCGACCTCAACGCCCAGCGCATCGGTCGCTTCGACCAAGACTTCCGATTCGGCAGTGAAGAGATCAAGGAGGCCTTCTACCTGGTCCATCTGCTGGAGACCTCGGGGTACGCGGGCATGCGCCACTTCGACGCCCACCCGTACCGCACGGAAGGGCCCGACGGCGTGTGGGACTTCGCGCGCGGCTGTATCCGCACGTACCTCATCTTGAAGGAGAAGGCCGCGCGTTTCGAGACCGACTCCGAAATCAAGGCCGCTCTCGCGGTCGCGCGCGTGCCCGATCTCGCCACGCCGACCAAGGTCGGGGACGGTTCGGCCGAGGCGTTGCGCACCTACGTCAAGACACTCGATGAGAGCGCGCTGGGACGGGCCCATTACGGTCACGAACAACTCGATCAATTGGTGACCGAGTTACTACTCGGTGTCCGATAACAATTCGTTGACGTGACGCTGGTCGCGGGAGTCGACTCGTCGACCAAGAGTACGAAGGTCGTCATCGTCGACAGCGACGACGGGAAGATCGTGGCGTCGGCGACGTCACGCCATCCCGCCACCACGCCTCCACGAAGCGAGCAAGACCCGATGGCCTGGTGGCGAGCATTATCCCGGGCGTGGTCGGCGTGCGGACCGATCACGAGGTCGGTGAAGTCCGTTTCGATTGCCGCCCAACAGCACGGGATGGTGGCACTCGACGCGAAGGGCGAACCCGTGCACCCGGCAAAGCTCTGGAACGACTCGGAGTCCGCGGCGCAGTCCGCGGCGCTGACTGATCGGTTGGGAGCCGAGGAGTGGGCGAAACGATGCGGCAGCGTCCTCACGCCATCATTCACGATCACGAAACTGGCGTGGCTTCGCGACACCCGACCTGACGCGTTCGCCGCGGTTCGACGCGTCCTCCTGCCTCACGAGTGGTTGACCTGGCAAATGATGGGACGTCCCACGCGCGCGCTCGGCGACCGAGGTGACGCGTCCGGGACCGGTTGGTGGTCCCCGACCGCCGACGTCGTCGACGAAGAACTCTTGGCACTCGTGGGCGCCCAACGTGAATGGCTGCCGGACATTCTGGGACCGAACGAAGTCGCGGGCGAGGCGGCGACGATGATCCGTGGTGCGCTCGTCGGACCGGGAACCGGTGACAACATGGGTGCCGCCTTGGCCCTGGGTCTCACGCCCGGCGACGTGGCCATCTCCTTCGGCACGAGCGGCACGGTCTTCACCTCTTCGAGCACGCCAACTGCCGATTCGCTCGGCGAAGTCGCCGGCTTCGCCGACGCGGCCGGGCGCTACCTACCACTCGTGTGCACACTGAACGCGACCAAGGTCACTGAATGGGCCCTCGGACTCGCCGGCGGCAAAGCCAACGACCTCGATCGAATTGGAGCTCTCGCTCCCCCAGGCGCCAATGGAGTGGTCTTCGTGCCCTACCTCGACGGCGAGCGCACACCGCTCCTGCCAACGGCGACCGGCCAACTGTCGGGCCTTCGAACCTCCACGACGTTCACCGACATCGTGCGGGCCTCGGTCGAAGGTGTCATTTGCGGTCTCCTCGACGGCGTCGACGCACTCGATCGTTGCGGCGTCGACGTCAGCGGTCGAATCCTCGCCGTCGGAGGAGGCGCGCGTTCCAGTCTCTATCGCCAGGTACTCGCCGACCTCTCGACGCGAGAGATCGTGACCCCCGACCCGGCGGTCGACCGGGTCGCGGTTGGTGCGGCCGCCCAGGCGGCCGCCGTACTCACGGGCGAAGCGCCCGACGCCGTCGGTGCCGCCTGGGCGCGAGCCGATCGAATGGTCGTGACTAGCGAACCGCGAATCGACGCCGCGACGTCGCTCGAGATTCGTGCTCGATACCGTGAAGCGGTGCGCACTTATACCAAGTGAGCTTCTGAGTGTCCGTCGTTGTTTCGCCACGGCGATGGAGCGCCGATCGATCAACAACCTTCATCGGAGCTTCGCTGTGCCATCGCTCCGCACGACGGAGGTCATCACGCTCGAACCTGCCGTCGAGTGGCCGTCGACGCGAGTCGGATACGACAAAGTCGTGGCCGTGACCCATCCGATGATCGACGCCACACGACGGTCGCAGTCGCGAGAACGAGACCCTTCACGGGTCAACTCCATAGTCGATTGGTACGGCTATCGCCGTCACTGGTTGTGCGGCGCAGGACTGCGAGTGAAGTTACGATCCGCCGAGTTTGGCCGCACCGCGTCGAGCCAGCGAGTCAATCGCGATTGCCGCTACCAGCACGATGCCCTCGACCATGAGCTCAACTGAAGCGCTTAACTGGATGAGCGCCATTCCGTTGTAGATCGTCGCGATCACGAGTCCGCCGATCAACGCATTGATCATGCGACCTCGACCACCGTAAAGACTCGTGCCGCCAATCACGGCGGCGGCCACGGCGTAAAGCACCAGCGTGCCGCCGGGAATGGAGTCAGACACACCGTTCTGAGAGGCATAGACCAGGCCGGCAATGCCCGCGGTCAGTCCGGAGAGAGCGAAGGCGAGCAGGCGATAACGATTGACCGACACGCCCGCACGCCGGGCCGCCTCAACGTTGCCGCCGATGGCGTAGAGATAGCGGCCCGGCTTCGTACGGGACAGAACGAAACTGTACACACCGAGCACTACCGCAACGAGGGGCACGGCGTACGGCATCCCTTCGATCACACTGAAAGTTGACCGGTCCGTGTTGAATATCAGGACGAGGACAATGGCCAGACCAAAGAGTGCCGCGATCTTAATAAACGTCTCGTAGATCGAGACGCTGTCGAGACCACTCGAGCGCCGCGAGCGGTCTTTGTAGAATATTAGAAACGACATGCCGGCGGCCGCAGCGAGACTGACGATCCACGTTGCCGTCGTCGACAAGTTGAGATTGACTATCCCGTAGAGAACCTTCTCGTGAATCGAGATCGCGCCGCCGTTGTTTTGGCCGTCGATGAGCCAGATGGCGACGCCTTCCCAGAAGAGTGAACCAGCCAAGGTGATGATGAACGAGGGCACCTTCAGCGCGATCGTGATCGCACCCTGGAGAGTGCCAATCGCCGTCGTCGCGGCCATCGCTAAGAGCAGCGCGGCCCACCACGGCCAGTTGAACGAAGATTGGAGAAGGATCGCACCGATGGCGGCGCCAGTGGCGGCGATCCAACCGGCTGAGAGGTCGATGTCACCGAGAAGGAGGAGCCAAATCTCGGCCAGACCCAGAAGGATGAAGACGCAGGACTGAACAAAGAGGTCGACGAGGTTGCCGGCCGAAAGGAACGTGGGACTTCGGATCTCGAAGTAGGCACCGAGAATGATGAGGCCCACGACAATGGGCAACATTCCGGTATCGCTGCGACGCAATTGCTTGAAACGCGCTTTCAGAACGTCCGCCGGAGACAGTGAACCGTCGCCTTCGAGGCCAGTGGGGGTCACGACAGTGTCTGACACGGAACGAACCTTTCCCTGCAGTTAAGAAGCGGAGGAGTGGGAGGAACGATCCCTCGTTGTCCCACCTGTAGTGATCAAGTCAACAGCACTCGCGGTGTCGTAGTCCGATGCCGGACCACTGCTGATCAGCGTGCCGAGGTGCAACACGGCAATGCGATCAGCAACCGCGAATACGTCAGTGAGATTGTGCGAGATGACGAGAACGGCAATACCGCGGCCCGCCAGCGTTTGTATGAGGTCGAGCACCAGTTGTGTCTGTGATACCCCGAGTGCGGCCGTTGGTTCGTCCATAATCACGAGCTTGGCGTCGCGCATCACGGCTCGAGCAACGGCAATCGCTTGACGTTGGCCACCCGAAAGAGAACCCACCAATTGACGGACCGACTGCACCGTGAACACGGATAGATCGCGCAAGAGTTTCTTGGTCTCGAGCTCCATCGTGATCTCGTTCAAGAGACCGACCTTCGTTTCCTCGTGCCCGAGATACATGTTCTGGACGATGTCGAGGTTGTCACAGAGAGCGAGGTCCTGGTACACGGTCGTGATACCGAGATCGTCAGCTTCGTGCGGAGAGTGGATGTGAACTTCCTCACCTTCCCAGAACATCTGACCACTACTGGGCGAATATATTCCGGCGATCGTCTTGATCAACGTCGACTTTCCGGCCCCATTGTCCCCAATGAGTGCGGTTATCTTCCCCGCTGGAATATCAAGATCGCAATGACGCAGTGCTTCGACGGGGCCGAAGTGCTTCGTGAGCGCTCGAAGACTGAGAAGTGGTGTGTCGGCCAAAACCGACGACCCCGAGTCACGTTTCGCCTCAAGCCCAATATTGGGCGCGAGGGTAATCGGAGACTCGGGGACGTCAGTCATGATCGGATGTTACTTAATGCCGTACTTCGTGCAGTCTGCAGCGTAGGTCGGAAGGCCCGAGTCACCGGCAACTATAGGAGCCGTGCTCCCACAGATTTCGGCAACCGTGAGCTGCTTCGACGCAATGACTTGGGACTCAATGGTCGCAGCGGTCTCCCACAGCGGCGTCAACAGAACCGAAGGAACACTCTTCAGCGACGAGATAGTCGCACCCGAGTCCGCAGTCTTGCCGTTGATGATGCCCGCCGGTGGCTTCACTTTTGCGCGCAGGTAAATTGCCAACGCAGCCGTGGCCTGAGCTTCGATGTAGGACGGCTTGAAGACCGTGCCGCACTGGTAACCAGAGATGATGTTGTCAATGCCCGCCGGTGTGGCGTCTTGGCCCGTAAACGGAATCGTCTCCGGCTTCAAACCAGCAGCCTGAAGGTGCTGGATGATCGGCGCGGCATTCTCGTCGTTGGGCGTAAGGACCGCGTTGATCTTCGAGTTCGCCGAGTAGGCGCCTTCGAAGTCAGTCAGCGCCACCGATGGCGTCCACGTTCCGATGCTTTCAAGCACCGTGTTCGACGAGCCCGAAGAGGTGTTGTAGCCAGCGGCGTCCAACACAGCGTCATAGCCCTGGGCGAACAACGTGGCGTTGTTGTCAGTGGGTGCACCCTTCATTACGAAGATGTCGGGGCTTGCAACGTTCCAGCTGGTGATGCATGCAAGCATCCCCTTACCAATCAACGTTCCAACCGCAACGTTGTTGAAGCTCACGTAGTACGTGCGGTCTCCACCAAGCGTCAAACGGTCGTAGTCAATGACTTTCACGCCGCGGGCCTGAGCGTAGGCCTCGATGATCGCACCGGACGAACTGTCAAGCGACGTCAAGACGAGCACTTTGGCGCCCTTGGCGATGTCGCCTTGCGCGTCAGTGAGCTGCTCTTGCGGGCTGCCGTGACCGTTCTGAATGATGAACTGCTTGCTCGTCAGTCCCGCCGCCAAGAAAGCCTTCTTGAAGGCCGGAGCGTCGTAGTCCACCCAACGGGCGGACGAAACGGTGTCGGGCAAGATTACAGCGATGCTGCCCTTGCCTTTGGCGACAACCGACTTCAGATACTTCATCGTCGAGAAGGTCGGATTGAACGTTGTGTCCGATACGGTCTTCGTTGCTGCGGTACTCACGCCTGGCATCAATGCGACGACCATACCGCCGACCAATGCGAGACAGGCAAGAGCCCTTCCTGTTTTGAATTTCATAGTCCCCCAACCAATTAGAGGCATCTGTACGATGCCCGATTTCAATTTACAACCTTGTGAACATCCTGTGAAAAGCAATGTCGACAAGTGAAGATAGCATGACCAATCACTCCGCACAGTTCACCACCCCAAGATTCCTTTAGGCCCGAGCGACCGGATAATCAATTGATCCGATTTCGACGTTCGACGTCGGAGCCGCGCCGGGAACGAACCGAGGCGTGGTCGAAACATTGCGTCGTCGCGCACCGTGCCAACCCGCCCCAAAAGCCATACGGCACTTACGCTGCGGAGACGTGGGTCCCGTTTACTGGCGGGTAGGTGGAATGAGCCAAGGTGCGCTGGCGTACGCGACAACTCGTGGTCGCGCCGATAACCATTTCACTTTTTCGTTAACGGTTCGCGCGACCCAAATGAGAGCGCACTACGCCGACGCCAGCACCGACTCCATCGTCTGCATTATCGAAACCGTCTCGTCGAGCGGCATGAGCGGACTCTCCAACAATCCACTTTGAAGACAACGAGCAACTTCGGCCGCTTCGAAATGGAGCCCACGCCCCTGGGTCGCGAATTCGAACCTGCGCGCGTCACCGGCGCGCGTGATCAACGAGAACGCGGAGGGCGCATAAAAATCACCGTCGATCTCGATGCGGGCGTGTGTGCCAGATATGGTCGCCGTCGTCGGCGTCTTCGCGCCGGTCGTCGTGTTGAGGTACGCCTGGGCTCCGTTGTCGTAGCCGAAGATCATCGAAACCTGTCGGTCGACACCCGTTGGCGCGGGGTCGATCATCGTGACCATTTTCGAAGGCGTCCCTAAGAGCATCGACGCGAACGACACCGGGTAGACGCCCAGGTCGAGAAGCGCCCCACCGCCCAGTTCCGGACTGAACCACCTCGAGGCCGGGTCGTATTCAAAATATTGACCGTGATCGGCCTCCACGGCGACGATGTCACCGAGGTCTCCCGCCGCAATCAACTGATTGACCGCGGCCACGTGGGGCAGACACCTCGTCCACATCGCCTCCATGAGGAAGAGCTTCTTGGCGCGGGCCAGCTCAATCAGCTCGATCGCGTCGTGCGCCGTCATAGTGAAGGCCTTTTCCACGAGGACCGGCTTGTTATTTTCCAACGCGAGCCGAGCGTTCTCGAAGTGCATCGGATGTGGCGTGCCGACGTAGACGGCGTCTACGTCCGGATCAGCGACCAGTTCTTCGTAGGACCCATATCGATGGGCGATACCGAATCGGTCAGCGAAGGTGTTCGCCGCCTCGATCGTTCGTGAGCCGACGGCCACAGCCACGCCACTCTCGGTGTATTGGAGATCGTTCACGAACGTGCGGGCGATTCCTCCAGTGCTGATGATTCCCCAACGCAACGGCTCGGCCATATTTCCATCCTGGTCTCGTGGTGTCGACGTTATTTTCGACACGCTCACGAGGCTACCCATTTCACCTCGACGCACGCTCCCACGAAGATCGGGCAACGTCGAAGGGCTCGTCGAACGCGGTCGATCCCATCTCTCACTTCGGTGCGCGATGCTGTGATCGAGTCGCTGCCACGGTCATCAACTCAACAATTCGCGAGATTCGAATACGCTGACCCTGTGCATGACTTCACTCGCGTTCGAGCATCGAAGTCCACGACCATCACCGCGCCAGACGAAGGCATTCGAAGGACCCGCCCATGACGATGCTCGAAGGCGATGATTCAAACGACGCCCGGGGTAAGGCGATCGTTCAAGCGGACTGGAAGACCCTGGATCACGACGTGCACGGTGTCGCGTGGCGCGCGCTCGTAGGCGAATTCGTCGGTTGCGCGATGTTGATGGTCGTCGTGGTCGGATCGGGCTACGCCGCGCAGGTACTCTCCCCCGGTGACGTGGGGTTGGAACTTCTCGAAAACGCCTTGGCCATCGGGGCCGGCCTCTTCGTCATCATCAATATGGTCGCACCGGTTTCGGGGGCCCATTTCAATCCCGTCGTCTCGATGGTCGACGCCTGGATCGGCACGTGTTCGTGGTTCCGGGCATTCATCTACCTGCCATTCCAGTTCAGCGGGTGCATCGCCGGGACCATCGTGGCGAACCTCATGTTCAGCCACTCCTGGGTCTCGTGGTCCACGCACCACCGTGCCAGCGCACCGCACTTCCTCTCAGAGATCGTCGCGACAGCGGGACTCATTTTCCTCGTCTTCGCGTTGCAACGCAACGGCCGCAAGGACCTGAGTGCGGCAGCGGTGGGACTGTATATATTCGCGGCGTGTTTCGCGACCTCCTCGGCCACGTTCGCCAATCCCGCCGTCACCGTGGCGCGCGCGTTCTCCAATAGCTTCACGGGCATCGCGCCGAGTTCGTTGCCGGTGTACGTCGCCGGTCAGATCATCGGTGGCGTCTGCGGCGCCGGCTTGACACTGCTCCTCTACCCGCGACCGGAATCAGCCACCCCCTGAACCCATCTCGCCAGCACCTATCAATCGAGCGGCGCACTACTGCGCGACCCCTACGCTTGACCGGTGACCAATCGCCTCGCCGGTGCCTCGAGCGCGTACCTTCGACAACACGCCGAGAACCCGGTCGATTGGCGTACCTGGGACCGTGAGGCCCTCGACGACGCCGCCCGGCTGAACCGACCGATATTCCTCTCCGTCGGCTACGCGGCGTGTCATTGGTGTCACGTGATGGCCCACGAATCCTTCGAGGACCCGAAGGTCGCCGCGATCCTCAATGAACACTTCATCCCCATCAAGGTCGATCGAGAAGAACGACCCGACGTCGACGCGCTCTATATGGCGGCGACCCAACTGGTGAGTGGTCACGGTGGCTGGCCGATGTCGGTCTTCTTGGTGCCTGACGGACGACCCTTCATGGCCGGTACCTACTATCCCCCGGTCGAACGACACGGGCAGGCGAGCTTCACCACGTTGTTAGTGGCGATGCACGACGCCTGGACCACTCGACGCGACGAGGTCGAGCACCAGGCCGATGAGCTCGCACGCGCCCTCGGGCGCGAAGTCAGTTTCATCGATCATCTCGCGCCCTTCACCGACGCGCTGGACCTCGCGGCGTCACGACGACGTCTGCGCGACGAACTGGTCGAGCGCGTCGACGACGAAGGCGGATTCGGGGACGCGCCGAAATTTCCGCGACCGAGTTACGTCGAGGCGCTGGTCCAGTTCGACGACGTCACGGCGCGCTTCGCCGTCGAGCGCACCCTGGACGCGATGTCGCGACGAGGGATCTACGACCACCTCCGAGGGGGCTTCGCTCGATACAGCGTCGACGCGAGTTGGCACGTGCCGCACTTCGAGAAGATGCTCAGCGACCAGGCACTGTTGGCGCGGGCGTACCTTCGCGCCGCACGGGCCATGCCCGAGCACCCCGAGTGGCGTGAGGTCGCCTTGGACACGATCGACTTCGTGCTCGACGACCTCAACGTGGAGAGTGGTTTCGCCTCGGCCCTCGACGCCGACGCCGGCGGGGTGGAGGGTGCACACGTGACGTGGACCCCCGAAGAGGTGGCCAACGCCCTGGAAGAAGCCGGGCTCGGCGCCGACGTCGACGCGGCGCGACGACGATGGCGAATCGAAGCGCCGGGCGACTTCGACGGTCGTTCGATTCCTCGACTCGCCGACGGCGAGCCGTTCACCACCCCCGTCACGCTCGCGCCCGCGCGCGCGGCCCTGCGCCGTTCGCGCGCGCGAAGGATCCAACCCGGTCGCGATGAGAAGGTCATCCTCGAATGGAACGCGATGTTCGCGTCGGCGCTCTTCGAAGTTCGCGACCCGACCCACACCGGGCGCGCCACCTCCTTACTTCGCTCCCTGCAGCGAACTCACTTTCACGATGGCGTGTGGTGGCGCACCGAGAGTCGGAGGGCGCACGCCAGCGCGAGCGACGTCGCCTGGATGCTCGACGCGTGCGTCGACGGCTACGAGGCGACCGGGGATGATTCGTGGATCGGATCGGCCCGCTCCCTGGCGCGATACTTGCTCGAGCACTACTGGGACGGTGACGTGCCGACGTCAGTCACTCCCCACGTCGGTAACGGAGTCTTCGCGCGCAGCAATCTCGTCACGGATCTCCACGCCCAGCCCAAGGAGATCTTCGACGGGGCCACGCCCTCGAGTCACGCCGTCGCGTGTCGCGCCCTGGCCCGACTGGCCCTGTGCACCGGTGACCCGGAGACCCTCGTCGTCGCGCAACGCCTCGTGGCACTCGCGGCGTCACTCATCGCCGTGCACCCCGGCGCCGTACCCGACCTCCTTGAAGCCGCGGGTTTCGCGTTGACCGGCGTGGAGGTCGTCATCCCGGGCGACGCGAACACGCTCTCGACGTACGTGAACTCGCGCTTCACGAAGCGTTCGGTCCTCGTGAAGGGTGCCGGTGCGTCGCCCCTGTTAGAGAATCGCCGCGTGGGCCACGCCTACGTCTGTCGCGCGGGCGTCTGCCAACTGCCGGTCAACACCGTCGCGGCCCTCGAGGAGCAGTTGCGTAACGTGGGAGCCTGATGTCGATCTTTTCCCGAGACCCCGCCGCGCGGGCCAACAAGCGCTTCGTCGAGCGCATGCCCCAGCGCGCCACGGTAGAACTCACCAGTGGCGCCACGGTCTACGGGCTGGTGCTCGGCTCGACGAACGAAACCACGACGGTGGTCGATCTGAAATCTCACACGATCGTGCGCTGGCGGATTCCGTGGCCGTCGGACTACGTGACCGACCTCGCGGTCTTCGACGTCGTCGAGGGCCAGTTGGCCGACGACATCGAGCGCAACGACCTCGCCCAACCCGAGGCCGTCACGCTCGCCGACCTCCCTCGCCGACTCGGCACCTACCACGGCCGTCGCGTGCGCCGCTGGCTCGAGCAACTGGCCAGCCCCGCCGACGGACCGCTCTTCGGCTTTCGCGGTCCGAGCGCGCCGTACTGGGAGTTCCGCGGCGAACGACCGAGCGTCGCGCTGATCGCCGCGGACCGCGGACCCCAGCTGCTACGTCGACACGACGACGGTTCCACCTGGGTTCGCTTCGGCTGGTTCGGGGACGACGTGTGGCTGCTCTGTGAGGACGCGCACGCGATTCGCACGATGGAGGCGACGAGGCGACCGTCCCTGGCTGGAAAAGACCTGGCGTCGGCGCTCGGCTTTCGCCCGACCTACGTGTTGACGACGCTGTCCAAGCCCATCGACGGCCACTGCTACAAGAGCTGTACCGGACTACTGCCGCGAGGTTGAACTACTTGGGTAGTTTGCCCGAGGCCAGGGATTCGGCCATCGCCCAGCCGAAGACCACCAGGCGCTCGCCCTTGTGCGGCTTGAGGCCCGTGAAGAAGGTCTCGACACCGTCGGGGATCGGACCCTTGGACGCGACGTAGTCGAGCCCGCCGACCGGACCGGGCGTCACCGTCATGATGAAGGTCTTGTCGTCGATCGACTTCTCGGAACCGAAGCGCTTGGCCAGCCGTCGGCCCCACGCGCGGTCCTCGCCGGTCGGCTTGTAGCCGAGGCGTGGGACGACGTCCTCGAGACCGGCGAAGGCGCGAAAGCCGTCGGGCGACGTGAGGCGCGAGCCCAAGAGCACGTCCTCATCGGGGAACGCCAATAACGCTCGGCGGAATTGGTCGTGCAAGATCGTCTTGAGCGTCTGGTCAGCCTTCGCGTTGCGGTCAACGAGCAGCAGCCCGACGAGCAAGGACGGCGTGCCGCCGATGCGCTCGAGTGTGCAAAACGAGTAGCCGCGCAACTTGTTGCCCTCGCGAACCTGGGTGACCAACACCCAGTCCTCACGTTGCTTGGAGAGGAAGCCGATGTCAAAATTCGGCTCTCGATCAACACAGAGATCGGCCATCTCGGCGAGTTCTGCGTCGCTGAGTGCGGTGGTGTCCTTCGTAGAGACGGTCATTGCCATAGGAATACATTCTACGACTCTTTCCACAACGTCTCGGCCAGCTAGGCCTTTATGACGTTTCGACCGAATTCCGTTCGTAGATCGGCGACGACGCTCGCGATGTTGACGTTGAACTCGGGGCCCAGTTTGAAGGCCTTGCCGGCGGCGCCGGTCTCCACGATGACCGGCGAACGACCGGGATAACGCGAAAGTATCTCGCGCAGCGTCCCGATCGAGGTTTGGGTGAGGTCTTCGGGGCGCAGCGCGAGGCGCAGCTCTTCGTTTCCCCGCTCCACGCTCAAGAGTTGGACGTCCATTGCGCTGAATCGAAGCTCCTCTTCGAAGCCGGGGCGCACTTTGACGAGCACGATGTTGTCCTTCGTCAGGAATCCGCTGAACTTCTCGAAGTTGTTCGCCGAGAAGTTGATCTCCATCGAGGCCCCGAGGTCCTCTAACACGACGCGCGCGTACTGCTTGCCCATCTTGGTCGTGCGGATCTGGACTTCGGCGAGAATGCCGCCGACGGTGACCGCCTTACCGGTACGGGCCAACTCTTCGCCTCGTTCGCGCACGCTGATGATCGATCCGTCGGTCTTGGTCGCGAGTTGACTCTCCACCTCATAGAGCGGGTGATCCGAGATGTAGGTACCGAGCATCTCACGCTCGAAGTCCAGTTTCACCGCCTTGTCGAACTCGATGTCCGACAGCGGGAGGTCAGTCCCTTCCCAGTCGTGGCCGTCACCTTCACCGAAGGCCGCGAAAAGGGTCGTGATGCCGAGCGAATGGTCACGACGACGCGACAGCGTGACGTCACAGATCTCGTCGACCTTCAACAAGAATCCCAGACGCGGCACGCCCAGGGCATCGAAGGCGCCGGCCTTGATGAGCGATTCCATCGAACGGCGATTGAGCACCATCGGATCGACCCGGCGAACGAAGTCATAGATCGACGCGAAGCGGCCGTGGGCCTCGCGCTCGCTCACGATCTTGTCCACGAGCGTTTCGCCGACGTTGCGCACCGCGGCCAGACCGAAGAGGATCGTCTGGTCCTGGGAGAGGCTCGGGGCGTACTCGGCGAACGACTCGTTGACGTCGGGTACGCCGACCGTGATGCCCATCTGACGCGCCTCGTTCAGGTAGACCGACGCCTTGTCCTTGTCGTCGCGAAACGACGTCAAGAGCGCCGCCATGTACTCCACGGGGTAGTTCGCCTTCAACCAGGCGTCTTGGTAGCCGAGCAGGGCGTAGCCGTAGGCGTGGCCCTTCGGGAAGGCGTAGTCGGCGAACGGCTCGATCTTGTTGAAGATCGCCTCACCGAGATCGCGGCCGTAGCCCTGACGTTCCGCGCCGTCGACGAATTTGGACCGTTGGGCACGAATCATCTCGCGAATCTTCTTCGAGCACGCCTTTCGCAAGTCGTCGGCCTCGGTCATCGAGAAGCCGGCGATGAGCGTGGCGACGCGCATGATGTCCTCTTGATAGATCATGAGGCCCGAGGTCTCGCCGAGGATCGCCTCGAGATCGGGGTGGTCGTAGCTCACGGGTTGGCGACCGTTCTTGCGATCGGCGTAGTCGTTGTGCACGTTCTCCGAGAGCGGTCCCGGCCGGTACAGCGCGTTCAGCGCCGCAATGTCGTCGAAACCCGTCGGCGCGAGTCGCCGCATGAGCTGACGCATCTTGTCGCCCTCGAGCTGAAAGATGCCGATCGAGTTACCCAGGCGAAGCATCTCGAAGACCTTGGGGTCATCGAGTGCGACGTTGTCGATGTCGACCTCGATGCCGTGGGTTCGACGGATGTTCTCGAGCGCGCGTTCGATGATGGCGAGGTTGCGAAGTCCCAGGAAGTCCATCTTCAACAGACCGAGTTTCTCGATCGCCGTCGCCTCGTATTGGGTGACGATCGGCGCGTCCTCGCTTGATCCGGACGGTCCGGACTTTCGCTGCACCGGCACGTAGTCGAGGAGCGGCTCTTTGGTGATGACGACCGCGGCCGCGTGGATGCCGTCTTGTCGACGCTTGTCGACGAACCCCATGGCGACGTCGATCGAGTGCTTCACTTCGGTGTCGCTCTCGTAGAGACTTCGCAGTTCGGCCGCCTCGACGAAACGTCCTTCGTAGCCTGGCGTCGGTTGGAAACAGGCTTCGAGCGGCAGGTCCTGACCCATCACCAACGGCGGCATCGCCTTGGCGATCTTGTCACCGAGCTGGGGCGGATACCCGAGCACGCGCGCCGCGTCGCGCACGGCGGCGCGGGCCTTGATCGTCGAGAACGTCACGATCTGAGCGACGTGGTCCGAGCCGTAGCGATCGGCGGCGTAACGGATCATGTCGCCGCGGTAGCGCTCGTCGAAGTCCATGTCGATGTCGGGCATCGAACGCCGTCCCGGGTTCATGAACCGCTCGAAGATCAGTCCGTAGCGAAGTGGATCGATGTCCACGATGCGCAAGCAGTACGCGATGCAACAGCCGGCCGAGGAACCTCGTCCCGGCCCGACGCGAATGCCCTTTTCGTGTGCGTGACGGATCAGGTCCCACACCACGAGGAAGTAGTCCGAGAAACCCATGTCCGCCACGACGCCGAGTTCATTCTCCAAGCGCGCCATCACCTCATCGCTGAGGCTCTCCCCGTAGCGCTCGTGAGCGCCTCGCAGTACGAGGTCGCGCAGCAAACGATTGGCGCCCTCTTTGTGCGTCGCTCCGCGAAAGGACTCCGGTATCGGAAACTCCGGCAGCGCGTCGTTGTCGAACTCGATCGTGACCGATACGCGCTCAGCGATGGCGAGGGTGTTGTCGCAGGCCTCGGGAATGTCGCGAAAGAGATAGCGCATCTCCGCGGCCGACTTCAGGTAGTGCTGGTCACTGTGGAAACGGAAGCGGTTGGGGTCCGCGACCAGTGATCCCGTGCCGATGCACAAGAGGGCGTCGTGCATCTCGGCGTCGTCGTGGTGCACGTAGTGCAGGTCGTTCGTGGCGACCAACGGTGCGCGCAGTTCCTTCGCGATCTCCAGCAGCTGCGGGTTCGTGCGGTCCTGTTCGGGCATCCCGTGATCTTGGAGCTCGATGTAGAAACTCTCCGGGCCGAAGATGCTCTGGAGTCGACCGGCCAACTCGAGCGCCTTGGGGTAGTCGTCACGGAGCAACGCCTGGAGCACGACGCCACCGAGACAGCCCGAGGTCGCGATGAGGCCCTCATTGAAGCGCTCGAGCAGGTCCCAATCGAGCCGGGGCTTGTAGTAGTAGCCCTCGAGGAACGCGAGTGAGGAGAGTTCACGCAGGTTCCGGTATCCCTCGTTCGTGCTCGCGAGCAACGTCAGGTGGTGGTACAGCTTCTGTCCGCCTTCGGTCTCGCCGCCGGTGTCGTCGATCTTGCCCCGACGTGGCGGCCGATCGAAGCGAGAGTTGGCGGCCATGTAGGCCTCGAGACCGATGATCGGCGTCATCTCGTGCTTGCGGCAGGTCTCGTAGAAGTCGATGACGCCGTAGAGGTTGCCGTGGTCCGTGATGGCGATCGCGTTCTGCCCGTCGGCCTTGGCCGCGAGCACCATCTCTTCGACGCGCGCCGCGCCGTCGAGCATCGAGTACTCGGTGTGGTTGTGGAGGTGGACGAAGCCCTCAGCCATCAGCTGATGACCCCTTTCGCGAATCGACGAGGACGGTGTCCTTCACGGCGAAGAGTAGTGAGGGCGTGTGACGGGTCACGTCTAGAGGTACGTTCCGGCGCGCGGTTCACCGACGCCCGGCGGAAGTGAACGATCGCGCATCTTCTCGAGTTGCGCGGCGGCGGCGGCCTGTTGGGCGAAGAGCGACGCTTGAATGCCGTGAAACAGTCCCTCGAGCCATCCGACGAGCTGGGCCTGGGCGATTCGTAGCTCGGATTCGGTCGGCACTTCGGCACTGAAGGGCAGTGCCATCTTTCCTAGTTCGGTGCCGAGGTCCGGCGACAACGCACCCGAGAGTTCCGCGATCGAGGTCTCGTAGATCTCGCGTAGTCGAGCCCGGCCGGCTTCATCCAACGGTGCGCTCCGGGCCTCGTCGAGGAGGGATTTCACCATCGAACCGATGCGCATCACCTTGGCCGGTTGGCTGATGTAGTCCGAGTTCTCGTCCTCACTGGGGACCTCGCCGTAGCCCGGTGCGAGCACTTCGTCGGGGTTCACGGTCACGTTTTCGTTCTGGGGCTCTTCCACCCTTCCACTGTGCCAGACAAATGCTCGATGCCGTGCACGTCCGAGGTTTTCGCGACCCCTCGACGGTAGAATGAACTGGTGAGAGTTTCAACCAGGGGCGACTACGCCAGCCGAGCGCTGTTGAGTCTTGCGCTGGGTGCCGACCTCTCGGCACCGACCTCGGTACGGGACCTCGCGCGACGCACCGGCCTACCCCAGCCCTACCTCGAACAGATCCTTCTGAGCCTCAAGGGCGTCGGTCTCGTACGTTCCAAGCGCGGTGTCGGGGGCGGCTACGTGCTGGCTCGTCCGGCGGAGCGGATCACGCTCGCCGAGATCGTCGCGGCGGTCGATGGCCCTATCGTGGCGGGCGACTTCGGTGAGCCCCATAAAGACGGCGCGTGCGATCACGAAGGTCAGTGCGTGCTACTCGGCGTCTGGGCGGACGTCGGGAATCACATGCGAGAGCACTTGTCGAGTTTCACGTTGGCCGACATGGTGAACCAGGCACGCGGTGGTCGCCCGGTCCAGCGCACCCACAGCGCGTGACTTGAATTCTTACGATTTTCAAAGATGCGGGTCTTGAAGAACGCCAAACAAAGTGCTAAATTAGGCATACGTTCGTAGGAGAAATTACCGTCCACGGGCGAGTTATCTAGGAATTGAAGTGAGGAGATTCAAATGATTGCCACCCCCCGACGATCAGCAGTGAATACCAACGACATGTTGGGTCTCTTGATGCGAGACCTTGACCGTTACCCCATGCCCAACTACGACGAACAGGTCGAACTCGCCAAGCGCGTGACGGCCGGCGACGAAGAGGCCAAGAAG